>ENA-UOOK01001269-UOOK01001269.1-fermentation-metagenome-genome-assembly--contig:-NODE-1269-length-33282-cov-11.456737_pt1 | contig 33282 bp, 34 predicted proteins | sample MGYA00245777_ERZ724023 | MGnify/ENA primary metagenome ERZ724023 (study PRJEB28704, sample SAMN03018312) | fermentation metagenome | biome: anthropogenic terrestrial biome; feature: soil...
GGTTATAGGCATTGCACAAGCAAAAGGCGAACCATCCAGTATTACAAGGACCTTTCCTTCCAAAAGGAAGGATATGGCCCTGTCAGGTCTTTCTGTGCTGATTATCTGCGGAAAGAGCATCCATCTATTATCCTCGATATACTGCTCCAGCATCCCGCTGCTCAATATAGCTTGTGACTTTACTTTATCGATTCTCTTTTTTACTTCTTTCGGAAGCTGAGGATTCACAACTCCATCCTGATATATGACTGCGCATTTTAGATTGCTTTCCGCTCCCACAATCATAGTTTCTACTATAAGATTTCTATTTTTAAATAACCTTCTCACAATAGAAAGGTTTGTGGGCAAATCCTCAACGAAGCTTTCATGAGATCCTCTCACCACTATTTCATTTTCCGGTTTTTCTATGCCTCGCTTTTCATAACCTTCCACTTGCAATAAGACACAAGAATCAAAGCCTTCTAGAAAGAGAGCGCAAAAGCCGCTTAGTATATCATTTTCAATCTTTTCAAACCGATTTTCTTTAGCAACATCATTGACATTAACAACTTTATTGATCAACATATCAATCAAATCAGCTTCCTCAGGGTCCAAACCTCTGGTCCCTGTCATAAGGTTCTTCAGGATCACTTCATTCAGGAGCTTTCTATTGACCAAGCCATCCACGAAAATAAGGAAGGCGTCTATGCTCCCGCATATTTTGAGCTTTCTCACCGTTATATCGCTGTTCATTGGTATTTTAAAATCCTTCTTAAGCCTTTCAAGATTTTTCTCAAGCATCGAATAGATGAACGAATCTTCATCATCACCATTGTGCTCACTCTTATCTGCACCTCTGTCATCTTCCCTGGTTTCTAGCAGCTCGAATTTATCTTTTTTAGGCTTATCCTTATATATAAATATATTCCAAGGCTTCTTCTGCATATAAAGCTCACCATCCCAAAGCTTATCTCAATAAATCTAGTAATAGTCTCCATAAATACGGAAAATTTATACTAATCGGATAGGAGGGAATTAATTATTTTAATTCCCGACCTTCCAGTCGAGTAGCAAAGAGGAGTTTCACCTCAATGCTCTCACGGAACCGTACGTGAGCCTCTCAGTTCATACGGCTCTTATCATTCGCTCATACAGTTTCCCTAGAGAGCCCAATGTGCAAACATGTTGGGTTCTCTTTTTCTAACTTGGCATAGCCATTCTTCGGCTCTTCGACGGTGTCCGCGGAAATTCTTGTACTTGCACATAGCCCACTTTATCAGGCGTCTTTGCACGCAGTCTAGCGTGCGTTTCATTGCCGAACGATTGAACTTGCCAAAATAATTCATCCATCCTCGCAGGATGGGATTCAGTACCTCGGCTATTTGGACTAATAACTCCACCTTGTGGTGTGCCAGCAGTTCTAAGAATTATCTCTCCTTTTTCCGTTTGAAATGGCGCTTTCAGCCATCTCCCAATGTACAGCAGAATCCACTGTTCCTTCACATGTTTTCGCACTGCCTTCATCAGCAATTGGTGATCAATGTTATGGTTGGTAGAAGGCAGCCTTGGATTAACCCTTGTACTGCCAGCCCCAATCAGAACCCGGCGTGCAGTTTTTCCGCACCGGGCTCCCCAGAACGGTACGTTCTGTCCTGCCGCTTCCCCATGTACATAGCTTTCCTATGCTCCGAGTACTATCAGCAAGTCCGACTCCCGCCATGGCATCCGTTTGCTTGTGGATGGTCCTTTCAGCTTGCGTACTCTGCTTTCGCAAAGACCGTGACGGATCTCCCAGGTTCCGTGACAATTCCCTTTCCACCATGCCATGCTCTCAGACCCCGCCGGAGTCTCCATTTTCCTCGCCTTTATCGGAAAATTACTATAGCCTTCCAAGTATTCGACCTTGTCGGCCTCCGGACGTTTTAACGAGGCTCAATCGCTTCACTTGCGTTACGGCCTAGTGTCGCTCTGTCTACGCTTAGTATGAGTCGTTACCTTCCCACACCCAAGACTTGATTCTAGGTGAGGCGGCTACACCTCTTGCCTAGGTTGGAATCTCACCAACTGAAATTACCCAGCTTATCCTGGCGCACCAAAATACTTTTCCAAGTCCATATCAACAGCATATTTATATCCCTGTTCAATATTTTCTTGGCTTCTTTTGATGGCATCGTGAGCGCTTCGCTTTGGTCTGAACCCAAAACTATTGTCAGAAAATTGTTTCTCGTAAATCTGCGTAAGAACTTGTGCTATTGCCTGCTGTATAACCCTGTCTACTACTGTAGGAATTCCCAATTTCCTTTTCTGCTTTCCGTCTTCTTTTGGTATTTCCACCCTTCTGACCGGATTAGGACGGTATTTACCGTCCAAGATTGATTGCTTAAGTTGCTCTCCATTATCTTTGAGATATTGTAAAAGTTCACTCACTATAGTTTTGGGCTTTAATTTGTTTTGCAATCTTACCCAGCATATATATGCCTGATGTAGTTTCTGTTCGTCAGACCAGAATTTTGCCTTAAGCTTCCTTCAGATTCCACTTCACAATGGGCACCCTTGCTCTTGGCTATGTGCTTGGCACTATTAACCCGCACTCGGGACTTTCACCCGTTAGATTGCGCCCATGCTGGGCGCACAAAAAAGCGGCTGTGTTTTTCAGTTACGAAGAACACAGCCGCTTCAAAATTGCCCTGTAGGGTATTGGCTTTATTAAATTGTTTGCCGGACTGATTCCGGCCTAAAACGAGAAACACCCCGCTTTCTTGTTAAAAAGCGAGGTGCATCTATGAAAAACGAGGGTTCTGAATTTCTCATTCAAAACCCTCGTCAGGCCGCATAAACACTGGGTTTTTCAGCCCTGCATCTATTTTGACCTAATCTTCTGGCGGAGAAGGTGGGATTCGAACCCACGTGTCCTTGCGGACAACCGCATTTCGAGTGCGGCTCGTTACAACCGCTTCGATACTTCTCCCTATTTACTATATCCTACATATTACTATTTTCCATCTGCAAAACCAAGAATAAAAATAAGTCTATTTTCTTAATTCATGAAAAAATTTTTTTATTATATCTGAACATTCTTTCTCTAATACTCCAAAGCTTACATTTACATTATGGTTAAACTTTTCATTATTGGTTAGATCAATTAAAGTTCCGCAGGCTCCCATTTTAGGATCTCTTGTTCCTATTACCAGTCTATCAATTCTTGAGTTCAAAATTGCTCCTATACACATAGGACAAGGTTCTAAGGTTACATACATAATACATCCTGAAAGCCTCCATCCCCCTAAATATTTACTTGCGCCTCTTATAGCTATAATTTCTGCATGATCAGTAGGATCCTTTAATGTCTCCTTCATATTACATCCATTGGATATAACTTTTTCGTTATGAACTATAACAGCTCCCACAGGAACTTCTCCAATGCTATATGCCTTACGTGCCTCTTCTAATGCCAATCTCATAAAAAACTCATCCATATTAAATCACCTAAGCAAAAATCATCGCATCATATATATCAATGATGCGATAACTGTAATAAGCATCTTGGTGCACCCGAGAGGAATCGAACCCCCGGCACACGCCTTAGGAGGGCGTTGCTCTATCCTACTGAGCTACGGGTGCAGGTTAATTCAACAATTATATATTTTATACTATTTTATAAAAAAAGTCAATTTCTTATTTTCCCTGACAGAGTTTTAGTATATCTATGTTATATATCTTATTCATGACAGCTTGTTTGCTTATTCTCCTTTACTTTTTGTTATTTTCTGCAGCATACTTAGCCGTCATTTTACTCATAAGTTTACCCATCTTAATGGGGAACAAATAGCAGACTAATGTCTGTACCTTTTGCCCAAAGCTATGACAGATAACAAAAGACTTATTTTGTATATGCCTTGCAAGTCCAGTTCCAACTTTCTCAGGATCAGCCATAAACTCTTTAGGAACGGGCAAAGGTCCTGCGGATTTAGTTCTAGTAAGAGGTGGATGGAAGATATGAAAACTGATGCCGTAATCTTGATATTCAATGTTAAGACACTTAGCAAGTGATTCAATCGCCCCTTTGCTCGAAGCATAAGGACTGATATTGACAAAACCCATCACACCGACTCCAGAACTGGTAAATATAACCCTTCCACTTCTTTGGTCCTTCATGTATGGTAAAACCATCTGTGATAAATGAAGCGCACCAAAATAATTGACGTCTATTACATCATGATACGTTTTTTCTTCGGTTTGCTCCATACCTGCAAACGTACACAGACAAGCGTTATGTATCGCACAATCAATGCTCCCATATTTTTTTACACTTTCACTCACACACTCTTTCATTTGTCTTAAATCCCGAACATCACAAACTTTTGCAGAAAGAGAACTATACTTTTTACACAATTCACTAAGATTGTCGATATTTAAATCCAAAACCGTTACATTATAACCTTCTAGTAAAAGTTGCCTCACTAAATAATATCCAATACCATCCGCTGCACCTGTAATTACAATATTTTTCATAGAGAATCTTTCCTCCTGTCCGTGGAAATATGGTATTCCTCTTCCTGTTCGTGATGCTGTTACTTTTACACTGTAAATCATCATCGCAACTCAACCAGCAATACGCAGCGGTGATGGTTTCAACCGTTCATTTATGGCGATTTCATTATACCACATTTCCATAAAGTATGCCACTGTCGGATAAAGTCTCTGCAACTTATAAATTAAAATTTGTTGTAACAAAAAATAATGTTTCTTTATATAATGTATTAGGTAAATCCAAAATACGATTTGTATAAGGAGGGTTATATATTATGGCAGATACAACGGGAGGCTGGGGCGACGATTCCAGTTTGTTATTTTTCTTTCTTCTTTTAGTTGTCCTCTTTGGCGGTGTTGGATGTGGCAACTGGGGTGGCGGAAGATAGTAGACTTAAAAGTGGAGGAAAATACCTCCACTTTAATCTATTCCATAAAGCCATAAATTCATTCTCGGGGTAAAATCATCTCCTGTAACATCTTCGCATACTCTTTTAAAGTTCTCGGTAGTTGCATTTAAATATTTGAACTCCTCATAATATCTATTTAAAATGCGATAAAGGGCCTTTTCTCCATAGTCTTTTCTTATACTGTCAATAAATAAAGCTCCTTTTGTATACACCAAAGATCCGTAGTCATCCCAATCTTTAAATTTGCTTAATGGTTTCACTACTGTTTCATCAAACTTAAGAGCGTCTTTCATATGTTCATAGTTTATCTTCAAAATGTCCATATATCTATCTCTTTCTTTTTCTCCGTATGTCTCTCCTATATATATACTTTCCGAATAAGTGGCAAGAGATTCATCTAACCACGCCTCATCTATCTCATTGTTTCCAACCAATCCATACCACCATTGATGAGCTGTTTCATGGACTATTACATTTTCAAGGGCAGGAAGATAATCATTATCATAATAATCTTCTCCTATCATTATAAATTCAGGATATTCCATTCCTCCTGAAAAGTCCGATGCAACAATAGAAAAATTGCTGTAGGGGTACTTACCGAATACCTTACTAAATAAAGTTAATGCTTTCTGTCCTGTGTCAAGAATATATTCATTTATTTCATCATCATCGGTAAAAGAATAAGAACTCATTAAGATACCGTCTACATTTCTCTTCCTTACGATATAATCATTGCTTATGGAAAAAGCAAAATCTCTTATTAAATTTCCTTCTATTTCAAAAACTTTTTTGTTTCCCCTTTTCTTTTCTTTAACAATCTTGCCACTGGTAGCAACAATTATATCTTCAGGAACAGTGATATTTACCACATAGTTAGAAACACAGCTGTAAAAAGGGTCTCCAATGCTATAATATGGTTCAGTATTCCACCCACTTTCATCATATACAGCAAGTATAGGATACCAATTCCCAAAATTAATACTTTTATTTCCATAGCCGAACCTATCTTCTGTTCTCGGTATTTTGCCTTCAAATTCCAAATATATATTTGCTTTTTCACTTTCTTTTAAAAAATGCTGAAGTTTTACTTTAAGAGCAGTGTCTTTGTCCCCCTCTATAATAAACTCAGCTTCTTTCCCATCAACCTCAATTTTTTTTAAATTAATATATCCAGGATCAAAATCTCTTTCCAACATATATCCATTTAATAAAGGAGCTGTTTTTTTATCCTTAAAAGCATTGGGATATATATGAAAAAACAGCTCCTTTAAAACATTTTGTGTATTATTAGTATAACTGACCCATTCCTTACCATAATACATTTTCTCTTGAGTATTTATCTCTACTTCTATTTTATAGTTGTTTACACTCTCTTTATCAATTCCATCATAATTACTTACAATAATATTAGGATAATCATTTTCTTCAGTCTTTATAACGCCTAAAAAGGCAAAGGATACAATAATTACTATGATTACAAAAAGCAACCATCTTTTTCTATTCACATTTATCACCCCAATATTATTGTATTCCCAGATTATATAAAAAAATTATTATTTGTCTATTATTTATTTAAAAATTTATCAAATATTTTTTTTCTTTAAGAGCATTTACGATGTTTTTAAAACTATCTTCATTTTTTACTTCAATGGAATGGATATGTATTCCTTCCGTAAGCAAAGACAAAGGTTCTGCATTACTCTGTTTCACATTTTTCATAAAATTTTTTACATCCAATCTGGAGGAAATTAAAAGGAGACCTTTTATCTCTCCATATATAGGGTGTTCAACTATTACATCAATTACCTTTCCTCCCATATCAACTATAGTATTCAATTCGTCTTCCATTTCTTCTCCTCCCGAATGTTTACATACTATAGTTTTTACAATCGTATCAGTCTTTACTGAATCAGGAATTATATATCCTTGTGGTGTAGCGATAATGTTATCTCCTTTTGCTCTTAAAATTGCAATATCTTGTACTATTACTTGCCTTGACACTTTAAATTCAGCTGCAAGCCCTATTCCTTTTATAGGCTTTTTGCTCTGCTTAAGTATATTTAATATTTTTTCTCTTCTTTCATTAGAATCCATAAGAAACTCCTCTTTCTTATTATTGTTCCCATCTCAAATCAGGTCCATAAAATTTGAGAGGGGCAAATTTCTCAAATATTCTTGAAAATATCCTGTCGGTATAAATCTCTGAAATTTCCCTTGGAGTTAAATTTGTAGAAATAATTGTTTTCTTTCTTTCTATAAGCCTGGTATTTACAATATTAAATATTTCTGCATTAGTAAAGGTATTTGAAACTTCCGTTCCCAGATCATCAATAATCAGCAGATCCGTATCAAATAAGGAATTATAATTCGAATCATCCCCTTCATTTCTCCTGAATTTATGGTCTTCAATTATTTCCATTATCTTGAAAGCCGTTTGATATATTACAATTTTATTCTTATCCAAGAGGGATTTAGCAATACAATTGCACATAAAAGTCTTGCCCAATCCTGTAGTCCCATAGAAGAGAAGATTCTCATCATTTTTTATATCAAAATTACTTACAAAACTCTCGCATATGCTTAAAATATCCATCATATTATCTCTTGGTGTTAATTTTTCTTCTTCAAAGGGATCATTTGAAAAAATGTCAATCTTAAAAGTCTGAAAATTTTCTTTTTCAAGTACAGCTTCTATATTGGACATTTTATATGCCTTGTTAATCAAAGATTGCCTTAAACAGCTGCATTTCTTTCCATCAGGAAGGTATCCTGTGTCTTTACATTTATCACATTCATATTTAACTTCAATATAATCCGCAGGAATATTATTTTCTGTTAAAAGAACTGCTTTTCTCATTTTCAGTTTTTCTAATCTCTCTCTGATTTTCTTTGCATTACTTTTATAGCTTTCAGGATTTTCAAGTATTGACTTTGAAATTAAAATACCTGTTTGTGATATTTCTTTATCTATTTCCTTAACTTCAGGTATTTTTTTGTATACCTCCCTCTGCCTTAATTTTTGCTCCAACGTAGCCTTATCCCTTTTTATTTCAAATTCTTTCAAAACTTCTCTTATTAACTGATTATTCATAAGCTAATCCCCTTTGGATTTTAAATAATATCCTTCTCTCTTTTTCCTCGCCATTTCTTCCAATTGTTTGGCTGTGTACTTATCGCTTCTCTGTTCAAAGTTATGAAATCTGGTTTTTGTTACCTTATAATCTTTTTGCTTTTGATAATCCCTTTTATATTCTTTCTTCTCAGCAGGTTTATCCTTCTTTTCAATATCCTCGACAGTCTTTATCCCTTTTGAATGCCATGAAGAAAGTATTCCCTGAATATAATTAACTGACGGATTAGTGGTTTTGCTGGAATTTTCACATGCCTTTAAAATCATTTCCATGGTAAAATGATACTCATCAAACCACCTGTCAACAACTTTTCTTTCTCCGTCTGTAATTACTCTTCCGACCACTCCCAAAGATTTAAGAACTTTCTCATAGGCATACATTCTTTCTCCTTTTTTTTCTAAATAATTCATCAGGGATTCTACATTTATTACGCCCATACTGCTCCATTTTTTAATAATCCTTTCTACTCCGTATATGTTTTTATTTCCTTTTATCTCAACGGAGTAAAAAAATGCCTTTACCACAATATCCGGATTTAAATTATAGTTATACATCCAATCCAATATCTTTCTTTTTTCTTCAGGAAACAATGGTCTCCTAAATACATACTCTATTTCTTTAAACATATTTTGAATAATAGGAGATGTATTAGCTTCCAGTATATCCTTAACGCCGCAGGAATAATAATCTGCCCTCTTATTTTCAACGGACGAAACGGTAATTTGAGTATAATTATTTTTTATATATAATTCCTTTAGATTTAAAAATTTTACCTTATAATTGTATTTATCCTCTTCATCAGCTTTTATCTTTTCAATAATACCTTTTTCTTCCCAGAAATCCCACGCTCTTAATACATCTGCCAACGGGATATCTAAATGTTTAGCAATGGTTTCATTATTAACCTCGATATTTTCATCCTTATCATAAGCACACTTATATCCTAAAATATATACTTTTACACAAGTTCCATCGGCCATAGGCATGAAATTATTAATAAATATATTTTCAATTGGAGTATCTCCCAGATCCATCTCTTCAGGTTTAAGAAAAAAGTCCATATTAATTCCACCTTATTTTTATATTCTTGCCATGTTCTATAATAACTTTCACTTAATAAACTTTTCTATTTAATAATTTTTTTGTCTACCTTCATCTTATATATATAATTATATATTTTTTTGTTCTTAATAACAAAGGAATCTTTCTCTTCTAAATAATAAGGATTGTTTAGATCTAAAAGCTGATTGTCATATATTTTTAAATATTCATTGCAAACTACAAACCCACATTTTTCATAACATCTTTTAGCTCTCTTGTTAAATTTTGCTACTTTCAGAAAAAGTATCCTCATATTTAAATTTATAAAATAATATTTCAAAAATGCCTTTATAGCCTCTGTTCCGTATCCTTGATTCATATAATTCGGATCAAAGGCTACCCCTAATGTTGATTCTTTCATTATATTTCTTATATTTTTAATACCTAAATATCCAATGAAATTATCCTCTTCATTATATACAGAAAAATATTTTTTTGATTTAAAAGATGTCTTAAATCTATACCATTCTATTAATTCATCATTATTCATTGCAGAAAAATTATAATCGTTGAAAAGAGGATTTTTATGAATTCCCCATTTCGACATAAGCATTACATCTTCTAATGTAAGATGATATATCTTTATCCTTTCTCCCGATGCTATCTCCATACTCTTCCCCATCCTCTTTAAAGAAATTACTTCGAAAAAATCTCGAAGTAATTATTATAAATTATTCTCTAAATTTCTCCATATTTAAAAACTTAGTGTATTGACCCATCCAAACCAGTTCTACTGATCCTGTAGGCCCATTTCTATGCTTTGAAATTATTATTTCACCTGTATTCTTCTTTTCAGTATCCGGATTATAATATTCATCTCTGTATAAGAACAGTACTATATCCGCATCCTGCTCAATAGCACCGGATTCTCTCAGGTCAGAGAGCATAGGTTTATGATCTGCCCTTAACTCAGGAGCACGGGATAATTGAGAAAGAGCTAATACCGGACATTCCATTTCCTTTGCAAGAGCTTTAAGGCCTCTGGATATAGCTGATATTTCCTGCTGTCTGCTTTCATGATAGCCATCTGCCTGCATAAGTTGAAGATAATCTATTATTATTAAATCCAATCCTTTCTCAATTTTTAGTTTTCTGCATTTTGCTTTCATTTCCATTAAAGAAATCCCTGCTGTATCGTCAATATATATCTTAGTCTGGGAAAGGGGGCCCATGGATTCAATTATTTTCATCCATTCCTCTTCATTTAGATTACCGCTGATAATATTCTGCAAATTCACATGGGAAGCTGAGCTAAGCATTCTCTGAACCAACTGCTCCTTTGACATTTCAAGGCTAAATATTGCTACATTAGCATCTCCCTTTAAAGCACTGTTCAAACCGATATTCAAACCTAAAGCGGTTTTCCCCATAGACGGTCTGGCAGCCAAAAGTATTAAATCAGATTTCTGCAATCCTGAGAGCTTATTATCCAAATCCGTAAATCCTGTAGTAAGACCTGTTAATCCCCCTTCTTTTGAAGCCATCTCTTCAATCCTTGAAAAGCTTTCAAGCAAAACTTCTTTTATGGGCAAAACCCCCTTCCTGTTTCGCCCTTGGGTAATATCGAATATACTTTTTTCTGCCATTTCAATAATTCTATTTACTTCTTCGCTGTCTTCAAAACTTTTAGTCATTATTTCATCGCAAGATTTTATGAGACGCCTTAATACAGATTTCTCCTCAACTATTTTGCAATAATATTTTGTATTTGCAGTAGTTGAAATTCCATTTGAAAGATTGGAGAGATACGTCAGCCCTCCTACATTTTCTAAGGTATTTCTTCTTTTTAATTCTTCTGAAAGGGTAATCAGATCTACCGGTTCGTTCCGATTATATAATTCAATTATTGTCTCAAATATTTCCTTATTCGCTTCTTTATAAAAGTCTTCAGCCTTAATATTTTCAATAGCCGTATTTATTGCTTCTTTGTCTATAATCATGGCTCCCAGTATAGACTGCTCCGATTCCAAGCTATGAGGAGGTATTTTCCCCAATATTTGAGTTTCTATTTTGTATCACCTCTACTCTTCCTCAACTTTTATCTTTATAACTGCCGAAACATCCTGATGTATTTTCACTTCCACTGTAGTTGCTCCAATGGATTTAATATTATCTTGAAGAACAATTTTTCTCTTATCTAAATCTATATTGTATTTACTTTTAAGTACTTCCGCTATATCTTTTGAAGTAATTGAACCAAAAAGCTTCCCGCCTTCTCCGGCTTTCCTCTTTATTTCAATATCTACTTTTTCAATAGTCTCTTTCAATTTTAACGCTTTTTCGTATTCAGCTTTTTTCTTATTTTCTTCCGATTTTTTCTTATCCTTTAAAACTTTTAAATTACCTTCTGTTGCCTCTATAACTAAATTCTTGGGAAAAAGAAAGTTTCTCACATATCCATCTTTAGCATTTACCAAATCTCCTTTTTTACCTAATCCTTTTACATCTTCAAGCAATATTACTTTCATTCATCTTCACCCTCCCTTAAATATTCATCTAAATTCTTTTTAAGCAATATTTCTGCGTCATCAATAGTGGTATTTTCCAGCTGAGCACCTGCACTAGTCAAATGTCCCCCTCCTCCTAATTTCTCCAAAATAAGCTGTACGCTTATCTCTCCTGTAGATCTACCGCTTATATGAACTTTTCCACTACTTAAAGTCAAAACAAAGGAAGCTACTATTCCATTTATATTTAAAAGGTCATTTGCAGCTTGAGCTGCTATCAGTAAAGAATCCTCCGTTTCTTTCGGGAATCTTGATATTGCTATCTTTCCATGAATTATAACTGCATCTCTTATCACTTCGGCTTTACAAACATAAGTGTCAAAATCATCTTTAAATAATTTTCTTACACTTGTAGTGTCGGCTCCTGCTCTCTTCAAAAAAGAAGCAGCTTCGAAAGTTCTGACACCGGTTTGGAAAGTGAAATTTTTAGTATCAACACTTATTCCCGCCAAGAGGGAATCAGCCTCAAATCTGGTAAGTTCCAATTTGTCAGACATATAATAAAGTATTTCCGTTACAAGTTCACATGTAGAGGAAGCGTAAGGTTCTAAATACATTAATACCGGATCTTTTATAAATTCTTCTCCTCTCCTATGATGATCTATGAGAACTGCCTTTTCAATAATATTAAGCAAATCCGGGTCTTCAGTATAGCTGGGTCTGTGATTATCGACTACTATCAATATTGAAGACTTATCTGCAATGTTATTTGCCTCTTCCGGTGTGATTATCTGATCTAAATATTCAGGCTGTTCTTCTCTCATTCTATCATATAAATTTTTAATAGAAGGATTAATTCCTCTGAGAACCATGTAAGCCTTTTTATTTCTGTTTTTAGCAACTCTCAATATGCCAATGCTTGCTCCGAAAGAATCCATATCAGCAATTTTATGTCCCATAACAAATACCTTTTCCGACTGATCGATTAATTGTCTTAAAGCATGGGATATAACCCTGGCTTTAACCTTATTTCTCTTCTCTACGGCTTGAGTTTTACCTCCGTAGAAATTAAACCTGCTTGGTCTCTTAACAACGGCTTGGTCTCCACCTCTACCGAGAGCAATATCTATGGCTGCCCTGGCATATTCATAGGTTTGAAATGGATTCTCTCCATTCACTCCCACTCCTATACTTAATGTTACCGGAATTTTATTTCCCATATTTATCTCTCTGATTTGATCTAATATATCGAACTTTTTTAATTCCGAGGATTCCAAATATCTGTTTTCAAGTATTATTATATATTTATCATTTTCGTATTTCCTTACACAGCCATTAATCCTGATCATGAATTCATTTATTCGTTTATCTATCTCAGCAAAGACCAAGGGCCTGTTTCCCTCATCGGTGTTGTTTCTTACCTCATCATAGTTATCTACCTGAATAATTCCCAAACACATTTTTTCATCAATATATTTATGCCTAAGGATTGAAAAAGCTGTATTGTCAATCCAATAAAGCATTATTATAGCGTCTTTAGCCGTCGTCGTTTTCTTTAAATTTACAATGTTGTAATAAACCTTATAATATCTATCCCTGAAAGATATCTCAATAGGAGATAAATCCTTTTTCTCGTGTATATAATCTATTTTAAATCCAGGAATGATTAACTCCAAATTCTTATTTAAGATATCCTTGTCTTCAACCATATCAAGGAACTGAGTATTATACCAGTTAATAGTTCCATCTATTTCCACAATAGTCAGAGGAATCGGCATATTAAATATTGCATGTTTAGTAGCAGAGTCAAGTTCCTCAGTTAAGCTTTCTATATATTTTGTCCATTCTTCTTTTTTAATATGGACATTTCTCCAATAATAGAAAATTAAATATCCCAGAAGAATTACCCCTAAAAATGCAATTATGGGTTCATAAAATGATAATATAACTAAAAGCACTCCTATTATCCAAAGATATACCTTTGTATCCGGAGCAATAAGATCTAAAATTTTTTTATTTTTCATATATATCCTCCTATAAAAAATTAAACCCGCCCCTTTATTTTTCTAAAATCAAATATTACGTCCAATAACCCTATTGTAGAAACTATTATACTTAAAGGAAGACTTAATATAATTAAAAATATAAATATGATTTTCCCAAGTTTACCCATTCTAATTTTTCCGATAAAAAAGCTCACAACAGCCAATCCTTCTATAAAGAATAAAAAGAATAATAATACTAAGATATTTATAAATATAGTTTCGTAATAAAAAATTTTAATTATTTTTAACAAAAATACCCCTATAAATATTGTCGATATTCCTAAAATCACATTGTTCGGTAATCTAAAATAAGAAAATTGAGGAACGGAAAAAACTCCATGGCCAAATTTTCTTAAAATTACCACAGATATCAGATAATCAACGTAAGCAAGAATCGAAGATATAATTATTACTATAGAAGGCATTATAAGGGTCATATATTCAAATGTATTTTTTAAAAGATCTTCGGCTCCGTATATTTCTGTAGAAGACATTCCCGTATCTTTAAGCATTTCTATTTGAGCTTTTAAGATCTGAGAAAACATCTGTTCCAACTGATTCATTAAGCTTGTTCCCGACACTTTCCCCAAAAGTTCTATAGCAAATAAATTTGAAATTAAAGAAATCAAAGCTGCTATAAGGATTGTCTCATTAGCGGATTTTCTTTGTTTAATATAATATGTTATAAAAATGCTTACCGGTGCAAAAACAGCAAATACTAAAATCCCCGTATATATATCCATTAACGCTCCTATTAAAACACAGGAGGACAGTAAGCCAATAATGTTGTATCTTAATCCTTTTTTAGCACCTAAAACTATAAAGGGTATGGGATAAAAAATGGATATAACCGGAAGATAATATAATCCTAAAAACATATACAAAGCCATTAAAGCGGCTACAACTATGACTTCCATAAAAAGTACCAAGTTCTTTTTAAATATCAAATTATTCACTCCTATTCTTTTCTCAGCCTAAAGTTTTCTATAAGCTCGCTGAAATCTCCATACCATTTTTCAATCTTATGATTCTCCACTAAACCCAATTTTAGTTTATTTTCAACTTTTAAATCAATGTTTTCATAACTTATTCCAAGCCTTTTCCCTAATAAATAAGAAATTAATATAATATTTGAAATCAAATCTGAAGCATCTTCTTTAACATTTTCTCCTCCTTTAGACATCAATTCATAAAGAGATGCTATACTCATTAAAAGCTCGCTTTTAAGCCATTCTATTGTTTTTAAATTTTTAGTGATATTTATATCCTTATCATTAATCATATCCCCGCCATCCTTATTTAAAATTCTATATGTAAATAAAAATTCCTTTAATAAAATAAGTCTTACTAAAATAATACAAAGTAATGAGTTCAATGTCAAACAAAAAAAGAGAGGACATATTCCTCTCATTAATCTGCATTATATGGTAACAAAGCTACTTGCCTTGCCATCTTTATAGCCTTTGTCAACTGTCTTTGATGTTTGGCACAATTACCGGTAATTCTCCTCGGAAGTATCTTTCCTCTTTCAGTTATATATTTTTTAAGTTTATTTATATCCTTATAGTCAATATGATCAACTTTGTCCGCACAAAAACTGCAAACTCTCTTTCTCGTTTTATATCTTTTCTGCATAACTCTCCCCTCCTTTTAGAATGGAATATTATCGTCATCTACAGGATGAAAGCCTTCAATGTCTGGGAAATCTGAACTGTTACTGCTGAAATTTGAACCTTTATTATCGCCCCATTCTAAAAATTGAACTCTATCTGCCACTACTTCTGTCACATATCTTCTTTGACCATCTTTTCCCTCATAGCTTCTGCTCTGAATTCTTCCTTGAATAGCAACAAGTTTTCCCTTGGATAAGTAGTTAGCACAATTTTCTGCTTGTTTTCCCCATACAACTATATTTATAAAATCAGCCGTGGCAGCTCCCTTCGATTCCATTTCTTGTTTTTTTTCTTTCGATAGCTGTTTGTCTACAGCCAAACTAAATGTAGATACAGGAGTTCCGCTTGCAGGGAGAAACCTTAATTCTGGGTCTCTGGTCAATCTTCCAATCAAAATAACACTATTCAAATAAAACACCACCCTTGGCTTTATTCATCTTCTTTAATAATCATATGTCTCATTATATCATCAGAAATTTTAGCTATCCTGTCCATTTCCTTCACAACTTCCGGTGTCGATTCAAAGTTGATAATTATATAATATCCTTCAATATAATCATTTATTTCATAAGCAAGCTTTCTTATTCCCCATTCGTCAACTTTTAGGATGCTTCCTTCTCCTTCAATTATCCCTTTAAATCTTTCAAGTAGTTGATTTCTCTTTTCTTCTTCCATATCTGGAACAAAGATAAGGACTGCTTCATATTTTCTCATATATTTCACCTCCTTCTGGACTAACGGCTCTATTTTTTATAGAGCAAGGATACACTTTATAAATATATCATTATTATTGACATATTTCAAGGAAAATTTAACAATAGTTTTGGTAAAATTAATATTAAAATAAAAGCAGAAACCCTTATAAATTTAAAGATTTCTGCTTTTCATTGTGATTTCTATGCTTTCTCGGTCTCCAGCAGCATATCATTAATTGCAGCCGCCAGTCTTTTGATTCCTTCAATTATTTTTTCTTCATTCATACATGAATAATTAAGTCTCATGGTATTTTCATTCCCTCCATTGGGGAAGAACGACCCTCCCGGCACAAAGGCTACATTCTTTTTTAGCGCCTTTACTGCCAGTTCTCTCGCATTAATATTTTCCGGAAGAACAGCCCAAGTAAAAAGTCCACCATTAGGACGGGTAAAGCTAACACAATCAGGGAACTCATCTTCCATAGCCTTAATCATTACATCCCTTCTCTTTTTATAAACAGTTCGCAGTTTTTCAATATGTCCGTCTATATCATATTCCTCAAAAAATTCGGCAACCTGAATTTGAGAAATAGTACTTGACTGTAAATCAGCCCCTTGTTTTGTTAAAATAAATTTATTTAAAATATCCGAACGTGCATATACCCAGCCTAATCTTAATCCGGGGCAGAATATCTTTGAAAATGTCCCTAAGAATATTACCCTTCCTTCAGTATCATAATGAGCCAGCGCAGGAAGATACTCCCCTTCAAATCTTAATTCGCCATAAGGATTATCCTCAACTATTACAATATCATACTTATTTGCTAATTTAATTAGGCCTTTCCTTCTTTCTTCTGTCCATGTTCTTCCCGATGGATTTTGAAAATCCGGAATTACATATATAAATTTTACATTATCATTATTCTTTAAAATATCTTCTAAGTCTTCAAGGATCATTCCGTCTCCATCTGTCGGAACCTCTATAAATTTGGGTTCATAAGCTTTGAACGCATTTATTGCTCCCAGATAACTGGGACTTTCACAAAGTATTACGTCTCCCGGATTTATAAATATTTTCCCCGAAAAATCCAGACCCTGCTGAGAACCACTGATTACTAATATATTATCCTTGGATGCTTCCACGCCCAATTTTTTCATTCTTGATGCTATAACTTTTCTTAAAGGCTCATATCCTTCTGTAGGCCCATACTGTAAAGCTACCTTACCGTATTTCTCTAAAACATCAACAGATATTTTCTTCATTTCTTCAATTGGAAACAATTCCGCTGCCGGTAATCCTCCTGCAAAGGATATAACTTTAGGGTCTTGTGTAAGCTTTAACAACTCACGGATTTCCGAAGCCTTAATATTATCCATTCTTTCTGCATATTTTAAACTCACAATAACGCCCCCTATTCTTAAAAATAATTTCCTTTATGAAAACACTTTCCTATATAATCTTATCTCTTTTTTCTTATATTGTCTAATGGTTCTCAGTACTTTTAGCAGGAATTCTACTTTAACTTAGCATTTTTACATACTTATACGAATTATTAATTTTTATTAACACTTTCCCATTTTTCTCCCACCAAAATTTTTCTGACTTTTTTTTCAAAATCAATCCTGGGAATCCATAATTCTCTGCCGCATTTAGTACATTTAAGTTTAAAATCCACTCCTGTTCTTGTAATTTCCCATTTATTTTCTCCGCAAGGATGAACTTTTTTTAAAGATACTATATCTCCTACATTAAATTTTGTAATCAATTTTCTCCCCCCTGATGGCTATCTTCCACTATTATTTTCTTCGGGTATGAGACCGCAATTTTTTCTTTTTCAAAGGCTTCCTTTATATTTTTTCTTAATTCTCTTTCCACCTTCCACTGCTCCATAGGATTTGTTTTGGCAGTAACGGTTATTTCTATGTTATCCTTTCCCATATCGGTAATGCCGAGAACTGTAGGACCTTCTAATATACTCTTATCTTCCGATTTCAATTTTATACATACATTTTCGAGTATTTCAGTAACCCTCTCAATATTTTCTTCATAAGCAATATTGATTTTAACAAGAGCACTCATTGGGCCTTTACTTTTATTGGTCACAAATTGAATACTTCCGTTAGGTATTATATATAAATCTCCAGAAGAACCTCTAATCTTAGTCATTCTAAGTCCCATTTCTTCCACTGTGCCTTCCCATTCCCCTATTTTAACATAATCACCTACAGAATACTGGTCTTCAAAGAGAATCAAAAAACCGGATATTACATCTTTAACAAGGCTCTGAGCGCCGAAACCTACGGCAAGTCCCCCAATACCGGCAGTAGCAAGTATGGAATTGGTTTCTATCCCAAACAAATCCAATATAGACACTATTCCTATAAAATATATTACATATTTAAAAAGGTTTTTTAAAACTCCCGCAAGAGTTTTAGATTTTTTATCATCTATCCCGAATTTTAATTTTTCTCTTTTTTCAAAGGCTTTATCCACTACACCGTTGAGTATTTTTATAACTAATTTAATTACTGCAAGTATTACTGCTATTTTTACTAATTTTTCTATTAGATTCAAGTCACTGCCATCTGATGTAAAAAATATATTCAAGAATTTTTTTACTCTATTTAATGAATGCAGCATTTTATTCTCACCTACATGGAAATTTCTTCTATATATTTTTTCTTATCTTTTCTGATCAATTTGTACATGCCTTTTATCTCTAAGTTATTATCCTTAATAATACTATATATTGTTTCCTTATCTCCTAAATCAAAAAGGATAGAAAGGCCACAATTAGCGGTTATTTCTTGAGGAGTGGGTATGGTTTTTATTTTTAAATTTTGATTTTTAAATATTTTTTCACCTTTTATAGCATGACTGGTAGAATTAAAAGCAATTACTCCAAAACTTTCGTCAATCATTATAACTCTCCTAACTAATTGTTATGTTGTTTGAAGAATTTTTCAGCTTTTCAAGTATAACATACATATTAGTAACTTCTCCTACACCTAAGTTATCCTTCATTTTATAAAAATCAAGGCATGTTCCACAGGATAATATTTCCACACCTTCTTCTTCCAATTTTTTCAAATCATCCAATACTTCCGAACCTTTACATGTAAGTTTTATACCTCCATTATAAAATAAAAGGCAAGATGGATAGGGAGTTGATTGAGTTAAAGTGTATATGAAACTCTTAATAAGAATTTTCCCCAATTCTTCCGAACCCCTTCCCATAGTATTTGTCCCAAAAGCAATGGTTAAATCTTTGAAATTGCCAGAAGCACAGGTATTCCCTTTCTCCTCTCCTTCTCCTTTGGTTATAGTAATATAATACTCATTTTCCTTTCCCTTGTCCACCGAATATTTATATCCCAAGCTCTTTGCCAATTTAGAAACATTTTCTTTTGCTACTTCATTATCAATAATTGTAACTACAACATCATTATTCTTATCATCCAATGCTTTTTTAGTCATAATAACAGGTTTCGGACATTCCAGCCCTCTTGCATTAACTTCTTTCTTATTCATAAGTCTGCCTCCTTAATTATATAAACTAATTATATTATACATTCTTTCTACATATATAATCAATTATGTAAACATATAAAACTGATTTTTTTATATGTTATAATCTTAGAGAATTTTATATATTTAAGTTTATAATTAAAAATATTAATATAAGCATTAATATTTTTAATATTTATATTGACTTTCTATTTATTATCTATTATTATATCATTAAAGAGAAATTTTTTCTTGTTTTGTTTGTTTTGTTTAAGGAGGAATTAGACTTGAAAGAAAAAATTAAAAAATGTTCAAAATTAAAAATAATAATTAAAGATAAATCCGAAAATAAGACTATAAAAATTCCTTCTATACCTTTTTGGCTTTTAGATATCCTTGGAAATACAGCAATAAAATTTGTTGAAATTGCTTTTAAATATAAAAAAAGTTTCAAAGGAGATGAAAAATATTTAATAGAAGTATTCAAAGAAATTAACTTACATCAAATGTTAAATGAGTTAAAAAATTATGGACAATTTGATTTAGTTTATGTAGAAGATAGAGAAGATGAAATAAAAATTTCTGTGATATAAGGAAGGTGAAAATATGAATAGAGAAGTTATAGGAAAATGCCCTGTATGCGGAAAGGAAATGGAAGTAACCAGATTATCGTGTAACTATTGCAATACAACTATTGAGGGAAGTTTTACTCTTTGTAAATTCTGCAGACTCGGAGATGAGCAAAAAAAATTTGCGGAAATATTTATAAAAAACCGCGGAAATATAAAAGAAATAGAAAAGGAATTGGGAATCTCCTATCCAACGGTGAGAAATAAATTGGAAGACGTAATACAAGCATTAGGATATAGTCCTAAAGTTACTACCGTAAATATAGATAAAAAAGCTATATTGGAAAAATTAAAAAATGGAGAAATCTCTCCTGAAGAAGCTGTCAAATTATTAAAGGGAGAAGAATAAGGGGGCTTAAAAAATGAAGGAAGAAAAAATGATGATTTTGTCCATGTTAGAAGAAGGAAAAATAACAAGTACAGAAGCTATTAAACTTATTGAAGCTTTAGAGGAAAACGAAGAATTGGAAAAATGGGAAGAATGGGAAGAAGATAGTGAATCTGAAAATGCAGATAATACTAAAATCGATATAGAAAAGGACAATGATAAAGGGAAAATAAATGTCGATAAAGATTTATCCTCTGATAAGGACACCAAAAAGGAAGAAAATTCAAATTCTGATATAGGAAACAAAGTATTTAATATAATAAACAACATAGTAGATAAAACTCATTTTAATATAAATAATTCCATTTTCGAAACTGTAAATAAAACGTTGGAAAAAAATATATCTCATTTAGAAAATCCTTCTTTGGAATTGTGGGGTATGAACGGAGAAATAAAAATTTCTTCTTGGGATAAAGAATCTGTTCTTTTAAAGACTACATTTAAATTAAAAAAATATTTCTCCGGTAAGAACAGAGATGACGAGTTATACTCCTTTACTGAAAAAGACAACTCTATAATATTTAGCCCCTCTTCTAAACAGAACGTCCCAATTGTAGGCGTTAAAATTGAAGCATATATTCCCAATAGGAAATTTAATAAAATAACACTTACAACTTCCAACGGAAAAATTGAAGGAGAAAAAATACACGCTGATAAATTTATATGCAGAACCAGCAATTCATCAATAATATTTGAAAAAATAGACGCAAATAAGATAAAATGTAAAACTGATAACAGTAAAATACAAATGACCGATATTAATTCTTTTTCCATAGATTCAGCTACATCAAACGGAAGTGTCACTCTTACTAATATAAGTTCTTCCCTTACATCTTCAAGTACAAAGAATGGAAAAATAACTTTTGATAATATTTCGTCTGATAAAATAATCGGTACTACTTCTAATGGAAGCATAAATTTAAATGATATCAAATCAAAAACGATAAAAGTAAATACTTCTAATGGAAAGATAACTTTTGATAAAATTAAAACGGGCGATATGAAAAGTATAGAACTGAGTACATCTAATGATTCCATAGAAGGAAGCTTAAATCATATTTCAAAACCAACTTCTCTTGATTTGGAAACTTCACTAGGAACTATAGCTTTAGAGTTAGAAAATATGGTTTACAGAATTAATAAGAATAGTAAATTAGGTCCCAAAAAAATAATTGCTCACAGCATAGACTTTGACGAAAGCAAAGATCATCTAGATATATTATGCAGAACCTCAAACGGTTCAATAATAATTAAATAGGAGGTAAAAAATGGCTGAAAATTTAAAGGAAGAAAGAATGCAGATACTTAAAATGGTACAAAGCGAGAAAATAAGTATAGAAGAAGGGGTTAACCTTCTTGAAGCCCTCGAAGAAAAGACATCGGAAAACTTTGTTCAAAACCCCAGCCCTAAATGGATTAAAATAAGGGTTTACGATCCGGACGACGATACCAAAGTAAATGTAAATCTTCCTATTTCCTTTGTAGGTTTGGGATTAAAAATTGCTAAGAAATTTTCTCCCGAGTTAAAGGATACAGGTTTAGACGACAATGACTTCAAAGATATATTCGATGCCATTAAAAATGGCGCCGAAGGAAAAATAGTAGATTTGGAAAATGAAGATGGTGAAAAGGTAGAAATAACAGTTGAATGATTACAAAAATGTAAATTTCCCCTTAATAGAAATTCCTCCTCTTTTTAAAAAAGAGGAGGAATTTCTATTAATACCTATTGATTTTTTTCATATTATATATTATTCTCACTCCGATTATTACAAGAAGTATAGGCCATAAATAAGATATTACCTTCCAAAATCCATATTTAATTACATTCTTTGAAGATAAAAGGAACAGTAGAGAAAGAATTACAAATATTGCTGAAAGATTTCTGGCCCAACTTTCTCCAATTCTTTTATATCCGACTATATATATTACATAAAAAGATACAGCTAAAAGGAGGAAAAATATCCAGCTTATATCCCCATAAACAAGCTCTTCGATTAAACTGTAGGTACCTATTACGGGAAGTATACAGCCGAATATCAAATAACCCTTTGTACTATATTTTTTATACATAATTAATGATATAATCCCAAGTATCCATAAATATACAAACCCTTTTATATTTACGGTGTCAAAAATATATTCATTAATTAAGGATACTAAAGAAACAGCAAGAAGTATTAACCCTATAGTCATATATCCCATCTGTTTTCTGTAAAAATATAGTATTATAAAAAACAGTGATGTAATAAAAATTATCCAACTAAAGGAAAGTACGTTTAAATTTAAAAGCAAAAACATAATTCCTATGGCTATTAGTATAATCCCAAAAGAATAATCTTTTTTTCCCATAAAAATTCCTCCTTAAATACTATATTATATAAAATCATTTGAATCAAAAAAATCACGAATAAAATTTTGATGGATAAAATACTCAGACAATATAGATTCATCTATTCCTTTGCTTATTTTTCCATCGGGAAAAATATAAGTGATAGGAGAAAGAAGGGCAAATATAATATACACTATTACCATCCCTTTAATTATTCCAAATAAAAATCCACCTATTTTATCAAGCTGCCTAAGTACAGGAACTTTAAAAATGCCTGAAACTATATTAAGTACCAATCCCAAAAGAAATCTCACTATCATATATACAATTAAAATGGATACTACATTTATTACTATATTAATTACTCCTTTGGAAATAATATCGGTTAAAAACGTCGGATCTTTTTCAATTTTACTAAAAAATAGTATTTTTATAATTATTCCCAATATATTTTTAAATATGTCATATACATGTGGATTATTTATTATATACCCATATAAAACGGGGTAATACCTTTTTGTTAGTAGAATAGCCAATATAAATTGTATTAAATAAAATACTGATTTTATAAATCCTAAACTTAATCCTTTAAATATATTATATATTATTATAAATAAAATAAGTAAATCCAACCAATTCATAAAATTCACCTTACCGTTTTATTTATTTGAAATCTCCATTATTTCTATCTTCTCCGGAAATATCACTACTACTTCCTTGCCATTAGCAAAAACATTTTTTATTTCTCCGTCAGTTTTATATTTCAGCACTTCTTTTCCTTCTTTGCTAAAACCCGATATATATGTATCCCCAAATAAAAGGAAGTATTTATCATTAAAGAAAATAATTTTATTGTATTCTTCCTTCAAAGATATTTTTTCCTCTGTTTTTCCCTCAAAATTAATTATCTCTAAAGTATCATCATATAACAAATAAATATTTTTGTCTTGAACATATATATTTTTAATTTTGTTCATGCCCTTTTCCCAAATAATACTATTACTCTTTAAAAAATATATCTTACTATCAGTAAGTAAAATTAGACTATCATTATTTACAAACTGAGTAAAGATCAAAATCTCATCATTAAATTTGTATCTATTTATTTCCTTTCCGTTCATTTCATATAAAACAAGAGTACTGCTCATATTATCTTCATCTAAATTAAGAGTGGAAACATCATATTTTGTTTTTTTATCATCTACATTTAAATCAAGAAAATATCCGCCCTCAAAAATGGAACTCGCTATAAGCTTTCCATTTCCGTCTAAAATACTTAATTTCCCTCCCACATCATTATTCTGGACAATTATAAGAGTATTATTTTTTTCAAACATTCTTGATATCTGAGATTTCATTTCTACCCTTTTTATGCTTTTTCCTTCTTTGCTTAAATAATATATATCTCCTGTACTGCCCTCTGAAAAATATATATTATTTTTGCCAAAACTAACAAGAGGCTCTTGAAAATCCGATTTCTTTTCCCACCCTTTATTTCCATCAGTCCTCACTGCTATAATGCTTCCTTCTTCCCATCTTATTAGCATATTTTCGTACAGCTTCATATTTTCCGTATTTATTTTAATTGGAAAACTATCTTTTAAAACTAAAGTTTTAGAATTTCCCCCTATTTTGCGTATAAGATCTTCAAATTTTAATCTGATGTCTTCATTTGAGAAAAAAACAATTAATAATAATAATATCAAAATAAAAATTTTAAATCCCCTGGGCCTTTTAGCAATATCTTTTTCCAATATCTTTCATCCCCTTTTTCCCCTGTGATATGCTATTTATTAAACAGCATGTCAAAATTCTCCCTATATAAAAGTTTAACAAAAAATCTTAATATAAACAACACAACTGGTATAATTACTTTTTTGTTATTTGGTCAATTTATATATTTCTATAGTGGATTTCAGCTTATAGGTATGTTATAATTAATGTATCGATACATTTTAATTGTTTAAGGAGGTAAACAATGGAAATATCTTTGGATAAAAGCGTAAACACTCCATTATACGTACAACTTTGTGAAGAAATAAAAGAAAACATAATCAAAGAAAATCTGAAAGAAGAAGAGAAGCTTCCTTCCATAAGAAGCCTGGCAAGGGAATTAAATATAAACAATATAACCGTAATAAATGCATATAAATTGTTGGAAAAAGAAGGGTATGTATATTCAAAAGGGGGAAGCGGTACTTATGTGAGGAGTATAGGAAAAAACTTGGAATATAAATATTATTCGGAAAAAGAAATCGATCTTATGTCTTCCGGAATACTGACTCTCTCAAAGAACAGCATTAATTTTGCCAATATATCTCCTAATCCTGAGCTCTTTCCAGTAAAGGAATTTAAAGAGGCTATAATAGAAGTACTTGACAGGGAAAAGGGAAATGCCTTTGTCTATCCCGAAATAAACGGATATGAACCTTTAAGGGAATCAATATCGTCATTTCTTAAAGAAAATTATAAAATAGATGTGGAAAAAAATCAAATTCAGATAACTTCCGGAGGACAACAGGGAATAGATATTGTAACTAAAACTTTGATTTATCCGGGAGATTATGTCTTTGTAGAAAATCCGACTTATCAAAGTGCCATTGACAATTTTAAGTGGCGAGGAGCAAACATACTCGATATTCCAATAAACGAAAATGGAATCGATATTGATACTCTCAAAAAACGTGCTAAAGAATACAGACCAAAGCTTTTATATGTAATGCCAAATTACCAAAGCCCCACTACCTATTCCTATAGTGAAAAGATTAAGGAAGAACTCGTAAAATGTGCTTATGAATATAACTTTTATATACTGGAAGATGATTTTCTCTCGGACCTTACCTACCAAGGTGAAAAGAGAATTCCTTTAAAAGCAATAGATAAGCATGATCAGATAATTTATATAAAAACATTCTCGAAAATTTTTATGCCCGGAATAAGAATGGGATTTTTAACCATTCCTAAAAGACTATCCAAGGGCATAATAAGAGCAAAGCATATTACGGATATATCTTCTTCAGGGTTTATTCAAAAATCCTTTGACCTTTATTTACGAAAAGGCTTATGGAAAAATCACATGGAAAATATAATGAAGATCTATAAGAAAAAGTACAAGCTTATGTTAAAAGAAATCACCAATCTCAAAAAATACGGAGTATCCTTCTTTGATCCTAAAGGCGGATTAAGTTTTTGGCTTAAACTCCCTGCAGGAGTAAATTCCATCGATATGTACAACGAATGTGCCAAAAATAACGTAATAATAGTTCCGGGTGATATATTCTTTATAGATAAGAATATAGACACGAACTATATAAGGTTAAGCTTCGGAGATGTAGACGACGAATATATAATTAAGGGAATGAGAACAATAGAAAATTTTTTAATCCAACAAATAAAAGAAAAAAACCAATACATCCCTTTAGTTTAACACCTATTCTCCTCTATTAATTAAGTAAATTTTTAATCGTATCATATAAAATTTGAGGAAACACATTAAAGGAATAATCCCTATGAAGTCTTTCGGTAAATTTGTGGGCATCTTTTCCGAAAGGTCCTATATTAGCTGTAGGTAAATTTAATTGCTGCATTTCCTTTAACGGAAGACTGTATAATATACCATATCCGGGAGTATTGTTCCTAAAGACACTAATTATCCTTTCTTCTTTTGGAGCAGAGACATAGCTCAGATCCGAAATCCAAGGGAAAAACTTTTTAATTTGAATATCATATTTCCCACCATTTTGAATTGCAGCTTTTTCTATAGAATTTATAAATCTTTTCTCATTGATATTATTGCCCTTTACATAGGTATGAGGATAATAAATGGGAGAAAAATATATTATTATAACCGGATTTTTATCCGACCATAGTTCATGTAATTCTTTAACTATTTCTAATGTAACAGTCAGCTTATCAGTTTCAGGCTTTTGAAGGTATCTTTCCGTTAAATTATTGATCAAATTATCTGCCTCTTCTCCTCTTTCGGCTTTAACAGTTTTATATAGCTCTTCATAAGTCATTACTCTTGCTTCCCATGAAATTCTTTTATAAGGAAAACCCGTCATCCCATAGTATCTTTCTGCGTTTCTTTCAACTCTTTCTATAACCTTTTTAAAAGATTCTTTAGCGGCTTTCTTCATTCTTTTCATTACTCCGTCAGGAGTACTGTTATTTGTTAAATAATTAAAATACAGATAAGCCGTTCTGGCTGTTTGAACAGAATATTCATTTTTAAGGTCTTTCTGCTTTAACGTAACAGGAGGTAATGTAAACTCTCCTTCCATTTCATCGCAATATTCACAATTCAAGTCAATATCACAGGTTATCTGAGAGGCAATTAAATTGGGATCCAAGCCTGAAAAAGGCTCTCCCACATGGGCTTCCTTTCCAACTATATAAAACGTAGGCATCAATTTCCCTGCTGTTCCTGTAAATATGTATTTTTTTTCATCCTTTGGATATAAAGATGTGGTAATGTCCGTATTTATAAGTCCTAAATACTCAAAACCCTGCTCCTCTTTTAACTTTATCAGTTCGGGAACTGCGGCAATCATCCCCGTGGAATTTCCCTCCTCGTCTGCTTCCGATAAAAATACAATATTGCCTTCAAGGTCCTCAAAATTTTGAGAAATATCCTCTATTACCATCATTGCCCCGGCAATGCCACATTTCATATCAAATATTCCTCTTCCAAATAAATATTCTCCCGAATATAAATCTTTTGAAACATCTTCAGGCAAAACGACATTTTTAAGTTTTTCTTTTAATTCCCTCGGGTTTGTTGCATATCGGCTTAAATCCCCATAATCAGAAATCCCCACAGTATCTAAATGGCCCATTATTATTAAAGTATTCTTGTTTCTTCTCTTCTCTCCCTTTACTATAGCTATTACATTTTTCCTATTCAAATTATCGCCTTTTATGTCAATCAATCTAATCAAGTTTGGATGCTCTTTAAAATAATTCATGGACTTAAACTTCTCATAAATAAATCGAGCCACCTTTGTTTCATCCGCCGTACCGGCAACCCCTAAAATACTAGTCAATTCCAATGTCAGTTTTTCAATTTTTTCAGCCATATTTTCCATAATCCAACGTTATCCTCCCACCGGTCAAAATAAATATAACTATATTATAATTATATCATTTATTTTTTTATTTTTATACTGTTAATGAATTTTTATTAATGCAGTTAACAACACAAGGGGACGGTTCTTTTGTGTCGTTTCTACCTCCGGATTATGCTGAAATCAATGGAACTCAAATATAATATTTATATCAATAAGAATAAAAAATCGGCAGGAATAAAAGATTTAAATTGAATTTAAAATGATAAAAAAAGAATCTAATTTACTGTTGAATTTGAAGTGTTTTGAGACTTAAAAATAAATATGACAATTTACTTGACAAACTCCGAACTTTAACGATTTTTTTATTCTTCAACTGTCAAAGACCCGTTCACCCATGTCTTCAACATGTCTTCAAAATAAAAAAATTTCTAATGGTTGACTTTCCTTTTAAATAAGATTATACTAATAATATAATTAAATAAACCTCGGTAGGTGAGGTTACCGAAAGGATATGGGTTGCTACCGTAAAAGAATGGAAACACTCTGAGCTGGTAAGCAAGTTTTGTCGTAAGGCTTAACTTAATGCAACTTCAGTGCCTTTTAGAGCCAAAACTTGAACGAGAAGATTATTTTAACCTTCGCTATTCAAGTTTGCGAAGATTTTTTATTTATTTGGAGGTGAGAAGAATTGGATGGTGACGGAAGTAGTCTGCGGAAGGGCATAAAAGATATATATAAAGTTAAAAGACTAAACAACTTAATTACTTATCCATTCTTCCACGAAAGAAGTAATAAGGCTGTTTAATCTTGTCTTTTAATATATCCCAATGACAATATCCTTCCACGAATTTAGTTGTATTTCCAATTCAAAATATTTTTTTCTTAAAAATCAATACTATATATGAAAGATGAAAAAATTTTTGGGTTAAAAAATCTCTTATGTTAACCTTAGTTTTATTATTGTCATTTTGGGGGTGAAAAAAATGAAGAATATAAATTTCAAAAAGATATCGGCTATAACTGAAAATCTCTATAAATACAGCCAAAAAGAAATAAAGGACATATTAAATGAATTTGGTACCAGCTTAGATGGAATCACTGATGAAGAAGCTGCTGAAAGATTAGAAAAATACGGAGAAAATGTAATAACATATGAAAAAGATACTCCATGGTTTGTATACCTTGCAAAATCCTTTGTAGACCCATTTATTCTGGTATTGGCCATTATTGCTTTTGTCTCCTTTATTACAGATGTATTATTCGCAAAACCAGGGCAAAAAAACTGGATAACATTATTTATAATATTAACAATGATTATAATCAGTGCGACCCTTCGTTTTATTCAAGAATACAAATCTGCAATCGAATCGGATAAATTGAAACAGGCTGTTAATACAACTACAGCTATTGTAAGAAAAGATAAGGGTAAAAGAGAAACCTATATAACAGAAGTAGTTCCTGGAGATATAATCCATCTGGCTGCGGGAGATATGGTTCCTGCAGATATGAGAATTATATCATGTAAGGATTTGTTCATCAGTCAGTCAGCCTTGACCGGTGAATCCGAACCCGTTGAAAAGTATGTATCACCTATAAAAAATATAAATAAAGGAATTGCTGATCTTGATAATATTTGCTTAATGGGAACAAATGTAATAAGTGGTACTGCTGTAGCTGTGGTATTATCTACAGGCAACGACACTTATTTTGGTTCAATGTCAAAATCCCTTGTGGGACAAAGAGGAAAAACAAGTTTTGAAAGAGGAGTAAACAGTGTTAGTCTCCTTCTTATAAAATTTATGCTTATTATGGTTCCTATTGTCTTTTTAATAAATGGTATTACGAAAGGAGATTGGCTACAAGCTTTTCTTTTTTCAGTATCCATAGCGGTAGGTCTGACTCCTGAAATGCTTCCTACAATTGTCACTACTAATCTGTCGAAAGGCGCTATTTCTCTTTCTAAACACAAAATTATAGTTAAGAGGCTAAATTCCATTCAAAATTTCGGCGCAATGGATGTACTATGCACAGATAAAACAGGCACTCTTACTTTAGATAAAATAGTTTTAGAAAAACATTTGGATGTGTCCGGGAATGAAAACGACAGGGTTCTAAGGCATGCTTATCTGAACAGCTATTATCAGACAGGACTCAAAAATTTAATGGATCTGGCTGTTATTGAATATGGAGATAAATTAGGATTTAACAATTTAATTAATAAATACAAAAAAATAGATGAAATACCTTTTGATTTCGTAAGAAGAAGAATGTCTGTTGTAGTAATCAGCGAAAACAATAAAAGACAGCTTGTAACTAAGGGTGCTATTGAAGAAATGCTATCCGTATGTACACTCGTTGAGTTGGATGAAAAGGTAGTTCCCTTGACTGATGAAATAAAAACAAAAGTATCAAAAATGGTTTCCGACCTTAATAAAGATGGAATGAGAGTATTGGCTATAGCACAGAAAAATGATATTCCCGACGAGAATAATTTCAGCGTTCAAGATGAAAAAGATATGGTTTTAATGGGATATATAGGATTTTTAGATCCTCCAAAAGATTCTGCATCTGCTGCTATAAAGGCCCTTCAATACAATGGGGTAAGAATAAAAATATTAACCGGCGATAATGAAATTGTCACCAGAAAAATATGTAAAGATGTAGGTATTCCTGCTGAGAATATTAAATTAGGCATTGATATAGATAAAATGAGTGATGAGGAATTATCTAAAGAAGCAGAATCTACCGACGTATTTGCAAAACTGTCTCCTATTCAAAAATCAAAGATAATTAACATTCTCCAAAAAAACGGTCATGTTGTCGGTTATATGGGCGATGGAATCAACGATGCAGCGGCATTAAAGGAATCGGATGTAGGGATATCTGTTGATACGGGAGTAGATATTGCAAAAGAATCGGCAGATATAATACTGCTTCAGAAAGATCTGATGGTTCTTGAACAAGGTGTATTAGAAGGAAGAAGGGTATTCGGAAATATTATTAAATATATAAAAATGGCTACCAGTTCTAACTTTGGAAATGTATTTAGTGTATTAATAGCAAGTGCTTTCTTGCCGTTTTTACCAATGCTTCCGATACAACTTTTAGTACAAAATCTTCTTTACAGTATATCTCAATTATCAATTCCTTGGGACTCTATGGACGAAGAATATCTAAAAGTACCCCGTGAATGGAACGCAAATGACATCGGAAAATTTATGATACGAATAGGTCCTATTAGCTCTATATTTGATATAGTTACATTTATTATCATGTGGTATGTGTTTAAAACAAATTCTGTTGAATCTCAATCATTATTTCAATCCGGATGGTTTATAGAAGGCCTTTTATCACAAACATTGATAGTTCATATGATAAGAACAAAAAAAATACCTTTTATACAAAGCAGAGCTACAAAGCCGGTTCTTACTCTTACAATTATTATAATGATTATAGGAATATCAATTCCCTTTACTACTTTTGGAAATTATATAGAATTTGTTCCATTACCATTAAAATATTTTCTATGGCTTGGAATAATACTTTTATCCTATTGCATGTCGATTCAAATAGCAAAAAATATTTATATTAAAAAATTTAATAGCTGGCTTTAATCTTTATTTACGAATTAATTATGCTGTTAAGCCGAATAAGCTTAACAACATAATTAATTCACTAAAATGCATAAAATAAAAAAGGCTTCTATAGAGTTGGAGCCTTTTTTTAATTAAGGAAAATTAGAATTTCCCTATGAACTATAAAATACTTTTATAAAACAGAACTTAAAGTTATATATAATCTACATTAATGCCGATGCAATAGGATACCCTATAATAACGGTGATAATTACCGTAATAATCATTAATAAAGTTCCATACTTAAGTAACTGAGAAGCATGGGCCCATCCTGAACTTCCCGCAATTGCAATATGAGGCATAGCAGGTGGAGTAGCAAAAGCATAGGAAGACATCATTCCAATAATTGATGCAACGGCTGCAGTATTTACTGCTCCATTTGTTGATAAAACAATAGGAATTCCAATAGTACAAACCGTTGTAACCGTAACCATATTGGAAGATAAATTAGTTTGAACAGCTGCCCATAATGTAAACAATAAAACAAGTAGCCAAGGCGCCATATTTGAAACCGCCGGTCCTAAGCTGTTCGACAAATATTTTGTTAATCCAATTTTTTCATTAGTCATTGCTGTACCGAAAGTTAATGTCGCTGCTGCCATAATTAAACTTCCCCAAGGTACTCCTTTTGACATAGCATTTTTAAAATTAAGCAATGGTTTGCCTTCAAAAGTAAGTACAGATAAAGCAATCGCTCCAAATAAAGGAGGCATTGCTGTACCATAAAAATCAATTTTTGCTGCAATACTTGGGAAAATAGGTTTAATAAGTCCTGGTATTATCCATAGACCTACTACAATTGCAAAGATTGTTAGTATACTTTTTTCTTTATGATCCATAGGTTTATTATCTGCTTTCAATGAAGAAATATCTATATTTTGAATGTATGACATGTCAGGGCGATAAATAAGCTTAAAAATTAAAATCATAAAAATTAAGCTAATTAATCCTACAGGCACTGCAAATGCCATATAAGAGGCATAATCAATTGACCTTCCTGTTGCTGCTTTGTAATAACCCATAGCCATTAAAGAAAACACATGGGCAATTGGGGTCATCCCCGAAGATATAGATGTACAAAAAGCCAATCCCATCATCAACATCTCTGCTATCTTATCTCCCTTTTTAAGTTTCAAAACATTATAGATTTCTTCAAGAATTGGTAAAAAAATAACAAATAATACTGTTGGAGAAATAAATGAACCTACAAATATGACAGAAAAAAAGAATAAAATTACAAAATGCCAAGATCCTTTTTTAGCTATAGGACTGGTAATAAAAAATAAAGCGCATCGACGTAAAAATGGCGTTTCTGAAAGAGCATAAGTACATATAAACGTAAACATTAAAAAAGCAAAGGTCGAATTTCCAAAAGAACTTGCTAATACATTGTTGAATCCAAGCATTGGCATAAGCCCCAATAATCCTATACAAAGAAAACTTGGCCAATCAATAGAAATAGTTAGCCACAGGATAAGGCAACCAATAAATATTCCCAAAACTTCCATTCCTGCCTGGGGTAAACCCGTCGGAGCAGGAATCAACTTAAATAAAAATATAATGGCAAGAGAAATAAAAATTATAAAATTTCGTTTAAAAGAATTTGAGCTCCCTGTCATAAAATATACACTTCCTTATAAAATAAATACTTATATATAAAACAAAAGCCCTACTTCGATAACCTTTATACGAAATAGAGCTTCTTTATCT
>ENA-UOOK01001270-UOOK01001270.1-fermentation-metagenome-genome-assembly--contig:-NODE-1270-length-33278-cov-9.496102_pt1 | contig 33278 bp, 43 predicted proteins | sample MGYA00245777_ERZ724023 | MGnify/ENA primary metagenome ERZ724023 (study PRJEB28704, sample SAMN03018312) | fermentation metagenome | biome: anthropogenic terrestrial biome; feature: soil; material...
GATTCAAATTCCGAGAATAATGCCACAAAGGAAAGTAAAGGAAAAGAAAGGAAAGGAAAAGAAAAGAAACATATAGAGACGGCTCCGCCGGCTGACTTATTTAATAATCAGTCTCTCGAAAATGCCTTTCAGCTTTTTATTACTTGTAGGAAGCAGAATGGTCAAAAGTTATCAGTAGAACAAATTCGGTTGTTAAGACAAGAATTATCATCTATGGGAACTGATGACCAGGAACGAATAGAAATAGCAAACAAAGCTACTGTAAGCGGATGGAAAAGCTTTTATCCTTTAAAAAAGTCATCCGGAAAGAACCAGCCATCAAAAAAGAATAAATTCAATAACTTTCATCAACGAGACTATGACTATGAAAAACTTGAATCTCAGTTATTGAACAAATAGGGGATATGCACATGAAGAAAGATAAAAAGAAGAAATTGGAGGAGACACTGATCCAGGACTATCAGAGGTGGAACGATTTATATGAGGTTGGAGGCTCTGATCCGTATTACGAGGATGGCAGAAATTTAAACCTGATCCGTAATCAGATCATGGCTGATAAAGCGCAGCTAAAGAAGCTGCAGTATTTTCCGGAAGTTTATCACTGGGAGCTTCCACCGGAGATGTCAGACACATTTATGGTCAGAGGTAAGGAGATTCGAAAGAATGCAAAAAAGAATCTGGAGATCTATGAGAGCGATGAGAATTATCATTATCTGCAGGCACACAAGAAAGATCTGACAGTACAGCAGAAGCAGGAGTCTCGAATAACAGCTGTTACGGGATCCGTAGACGCACTGATTATCTTTATCATTGCAGATGATTTGGTCGGTATGAGGCGATATGAAACGATGAATTTACAAGAGGAGTTTGCAGAATGCAGGAAGGAAGTAGAGAAACTGATGACAGAAGAAAAGCCGGAAGAACCTGAGAAACTAGGTCAGCTTAGTATTTTTGATTTTATTTAGGAGGAAAAGAGTATGGAAGCATTACAGATATTTACAAGCCCGGAATTTGGACAGATCAGGATAGTAAAAATTGAGGGGGAACCCTATTTTGTAGGGAGGGATGTTGCTGAAGCACTTGGATACTCGAACACAAGAGATGCACTTGCAACGCATGTTCAAAACGATGATAAGAATACCGTCGTGATTTCCGACGGAAAAAGAGGAAATCCGAATCAAACAGTAATTAACGAATCTGGTACCTACGCTTTGATTTTCGGGAGCAAGCTTGAGTCAGCACAAAGATTTAAACATTGGGTGACTGCGAAGGTACTTCCTACAATTCGCAAACATGGGATGTATGCCACAGATGACCTGCTGAATGACCCAGACTTAGCGATCAGGGCATTTACAGCGCTCAAAGAGGAGCGAGAGCGCAGCAGAAGGCTGATTGCCGATAATCGCCGGATGAAGCCCAAGGAGATTTTTGCAGACGCGGTATCTACATCGAATGATGTCATTCTGATCGGAGCCCTGGCAAAGATCATCAAACAGAATGGTGTCGATATTGGGCAGAAAAGATTATTTGAATGGATGAGGGTTTCCGGCTACCTGATGAAGGCAGGGAGAGACCGAAATCTTCCCACTCAAAAAGCTATGGATTTAGGTTTGTATCAGATAAAAGAGCGAACGATTAACAATCCGGACGGATCTGTCAGAATTACAAAGACAGTTCTGGTTACAGGGAAAGGGCAGCAGTACTTTATTAATAAGTTTTTAGGGAGGAGAAATCACTATGAAATGGATATCAACTGAAGAGCAGATCCCGAACAATGGTGAAAAAGTACTTGCAAAGATCAAGCATCATGCATGGGTATCAGACTACGACTCGGATTTTCCGGAAAATCAATTGGAATACCATGATGAGTACATAGAAATCTGTGAGGCGGTATTTATTTACGGAGAATGGACTTACAGAGACTTGGATTGTGATTGTGAGGTTGTAAGTTGCACGTGGAACGGAGTGGAGAACCTGTCGGAACCGAGAGATGAAGTGATTGCATGGGTGCCTATGTGGCGTGCAGCATATTAAGGGGGATGAGTAGATGACGACTGAAGAGTTGATAGGGATCACAAGAGAAGATGCGAAAGCATGGGTTGCTAAACGATTGAATACAGGGAAGACTTATATGATTCGATCTGGCTGCGCAGACACAAATGACGATAGTAAAAGGCCGATGCAGCCGCTGAAATTTTATCCTAACTATGTTTTCTTTCGAGATTGCAAAAGAGGAGGGTATGAAAGCTTTACATACGGGGAGTTACTCGGAATATTATCAGGGACAGCAGGAGGCGATTATGGAAGCAGTAAAACAGGAAAATGATAGGAAAAAGGAGTATTTGAAATCTTATCAGGAAGCGGTTAGAGAAGAACAGAGAATTAAAGATGAGATAGAACAACTGCGACTAGATAAAATGTGTCCGTCAGTCATCTTGGACGATATGCCGCATAGTCATAACCAGACAGACCTATCAGCATATGCAGCGCGGCTTGATTCTCTCATGTTTGATTTAAAATGCAAACTGGAGGATAAGACAGAGCTAAGACATGAGATCAATGAGAAGATCAACTCTATGCATTGCGAGAATCAAAAGACTCTTTTGTGGATGAGATATATTCAAGGAATGAATTTTGCGGAGATATCTGTACGGATGCATTATGAATATGGGTATGTGCTCAGAATGCATGGAAGATCATTGCGAAACTTTCCACTTGACGAAAAGAAGACATATAAAGACATATAGAACTATGATATAGTGTACAGTGAGAACAGTGGAAATAGTTCTTGTGAAATTCTCCTAAATGTTTGATCACGACTGTCAGGTGTCAGATCCTGATAGTTGTCTGCTCCTTTGTTAGGGTTGGTGGGGCCAAGTAAGAACTCTGACAGTGGCGGTTAAGAATAAACATCCCCTAGACGTGTTGCCGTCACTTATCGGAATATAACACCAATGGCAGGTGTAACGGGTAGCGCCCGTGGTTACAGGTTCGATTCCTGTTGTTCCGACTTCTCCGCTTATATGCGGAGGTACCTCCCCATTTTTTTATCTTTAGCATCTGGCAGACATTGCGTGCTGCCGGGTGCTTTTTAAATAGTTGAAATAAACACGGTATCAGAGTATGATAAAAATAAAAATGGTCGGAGGTATAAAAAAATTGTATTCAGAAGGAAATGTTGTACGTCGGAGAGGAGGATTCTCTGATAGAAATAAAATTAGAGAAGAAAACACAGAAATGCAGGTAACTAAATTTGATGAAAGGACAAGGATTTCTTTTTCTAACCTTGTATCAGATTTGTGCAGTGTTGTTTTTAAACAAGAATTTAGCTATCATAATAATAGGTCTCAAAATTTCATGAAAACAATTCTTAGAGTTGTATATGTCAAAGAGTTTAGTTATGACATTGATATTGATCCAGATGATTTTTTTAAAATAATTCATGGCACGATAGAAAAAGATATATATGATAGCGTTTTGACATTATTAGAAACAATTATACAGGCTTTGATGAAGTTAACAACGCATACTTCAGAATTAGTCCAATATGTTAATGAAGTTTTTGAAAAAGAGTATGTGGGATATAGGTTTGTTAATGGAACCATTGTAGCTATAACAGATGAAACTGAAATAAGTTCTATTAATAAAGCATCTAATAATCCATATGAATTTGTGAGAGATCACCTACATAAGTCTATTTTACTTTTGTCAGATAGAAATGATCCGGATTACGAAAATTCTATTAAAGAAAGTATCAGTGCTGTTGAAGCCATATGTGAAAAAATAACTGGAACTACAGGAAAACAGGCCACACTAGGCAAGATGTTAAAACAAATAGAGAATAATGGGGTTGTAATTCATCCATCGATGAAGAAGGCTTTCGAGTCACTTTACGGCTATACGAGTGATGCGAATGGGATACGCCACGCTGGCAACATTGGAGGCCCATATTCTACTTTTGAGGAAGCTGAGTTTATGTTGGTATCATGTTCTGCATTTATTAATTACATAATTTCCGCAGTAGCTAATAAAAAATGATAAAAATTATAGTATTATAAAAAATCAGTCATCAACACAATGAGACCGGTTTTTGCTTTTAGGAAGGAGGCTACCTGAATGACAAAGAAACAGAAACGCTTCTGTGATGAGTACCTGATAGATTTGAATGCCACTCAGGCAGCTATCAGGGCGGGATATAGTAAGAAAACAGCGAAAGAACAGGGGGCAAGACTGTTATCCAATGTTAACATTCGACCTTATCTCGATGATCAGCTGGATCAGATCCACAATCAGAAGACTGCGGATGCGCAGGAAGTAATTGAATTCCTTACTGCGACCATGCGAGGAGAACACAAAGAGGAGACACTGCGGTTCGCTGGTGAAGGGCACCAGACGATAGACAATATAGCCGTCGGAGAAAAGGACCGGCTGAAAGCCGCGGAGTTGATCGGCAAGCGATATGGAATATTTACAGATAAGATCGACCTGGATATGGACGCTGAGCTCAATATCAATATCGATTATGGATCCGAAGAGGATGACAGCGGATGAACATAACTGTACAAGCCAATCCTTGTTTTAAGAGCGTTGATCAGAGTCATAAGCGGTACATTGTTATGATGGGATCGGCCGGATCAGGAAAATCTGTTGATACTGCTCAACATTACCTGCTGAGACTGATGCAGGACAAAGGACGTAATTTGGTGTGTATACGTAAGTCGGATATAACCAATCGTGACAGCACCTACGCAGAGCTCACAGGAGCCCTATACAAGATGTTTGGAAATAAGACTGATAAGTACTGGGCTGTCAAACAAAGTCCCTTGCAACTGACGTGTAGAGCCAACAGAAATCAGATCATATTTAGGGGTGTGAACGATGAAAAACAACGAGAAAAACTTAAGTCAATCACATTTCAGCGTGGGAAGCTGACAGATGTATGGATAGAAGAGGCAACGGAGATCACACAAGCAGATTTCGAGATCATTGACGACCGCTTGCGTGGTACTTTGCCAGACAATCAATTTTATCAGATCAGGATGACTTTCAATCCGGTGAACAAGAATCACTGGATAAAGAAAGTCTTTTTTGATGTTCCGGATGCCAATGTAATGACGCACCATAGCACGTACCTGGGCAATAGATTTATCGACGATGCTTATCACGAGCGCATGGAACGACGTAAGAAGGTGGATCCGGAAGGATATCGCATATATGGCCTTGGAGAATGGGGAGAAATTGGCGGCCTAATCCTGCACAACTGGCAGACAGCTGATATATCTCAGAATCTTGCTGATTATGACGACATAGCAATCGGACAAGATTTCGGATTCAATCACGCCAATGCGATTTTATTACTAGGCATGAAGGATGATAATATCTACATCCTGAAAGAAGTGTATGTCTTCGAAAAGGAGACCGCAGAGATAGTTCCCTTGGCGATTAATGCCGGCATACCGAAGAATAGGATTATGTACTGTGATTCAGCGGAGCCTGACCGAATTAAGACATGGAAGACAGCAGGATTTAGAGCCCGTGCGGTAAAGAAGGAGCACACCACTGAAAAGAAGTACCAGGCAACGCAGATCGACTGGTTGAAAGGCGCTGTCAGTAAAGATGATGCCATACAACGCAAGATATACGTACATCCCTCATGCACGAATACAATCAAGGAATTGCAGCAATGGAAATGGAAAAAGGATGAGAAGACAGGGGAATATCTGGATGAGCCGGTTCCCTTCCAGGATGATGCAATGGCAGCACTTAGGTATGGAGTCGAGGGATGGCGCAAGCATAAACAATGGTTGTATTAAAGGAGGTGAGATAGATGCTTTCAATAGACGAGATCAGTAATTTTATTCAAGAGGATGCTGCAAGCAATAAGAAACGAGAGGCCCGGAAGGGACAGAACTATTATGAGTCACGACATGATATACTTGATTATCAGATGTATTACGTTGACGATAATGGGCAGTTAAAGCCTGATAAGTTGCGCAGCAATATCAAGATCAATCATCCATTTTTCACAGAGCTGGTGGATCAGGAAGTGCAGTACATGTTATCTGGTAAGGATAATATCTTACAGTCCGAAAACGCTGATTTGCAGAAAGAATTGGATGATTATTTCAATGATGATTTTTATTCTGAGATCTACGATCTCCTGACTGGAACGGTGTCCAAAGGCTTTGATTATGTATATGCCTATAAGAACAGTGAAGATAAGACAACATTCCAGTATGCCGATTCCCTGGGTGTTATTGAGGTTAAAGGCAAATACGCCAGTGATAAGGAAGATCATGTTATATATGTGTATGATGATTACACAGAGAAGAAAAAGAAAGTTAAAAGGATTCAGGTCTGGGATAAAACTCAGATCTATTTTTATGTAGAAGAGGATAATAAGATAACACTGGATAAGACCGAATCACTAAATCCACGGCCACATGTGATCAAGATCGACGAAAAAGGCGATAAGTATGGAGAGGTTCTTGGGTATATCCCATTTTTTAGACTGGATAATGGACGCAAGCAGTTTTCAGGTTTGAAACCGATTAAGGGTCTGATTGATGATTACGACTTGATGGCATGCAGCTTATCCAATAATCTGCAGGACTTTGCGGATGCACTCTATGTGGTTAAGGGTTTTGATGGGGATAATCTTGATGAGTTAGTCCAAAATCTTAAGGTTAAAAAGCATATCGGGGTGGATGACGATGGAGGTGTAGATGTTAAGACCGTTGATATTCCGTATGAGGCTCGTAAAATCAAACTTGAATTGGATGAAAAGAACATATACCGGTTTGGTATGGGATTCAACAGTTCTCAGGTTGGCGATGGAAACATAACCAACATAGTGATTAAGAGCCGGTACGCTCTTCTGGACCTTAAGTGTAATAAGTTAGAGATCCGATTGAAACAGTTCTTCCGGAAAATCTTGCAAGTAGTTCTAGATGAGATCAATGATCGTGACGACACAGATTATCAGCTTAAGGATGTCACATTTAAATTCGATCGTGAGGTTATGACCAATGCACAGGATAATGCAGAGATCGAAAAAGCTCAGGCGGAGAAAGAACAAGTAGAAATCAATACTCTGATGTCACTGGCCAATATTCTTGATGATGAAACAATCCTACAGAAGATCTGCGATGTACTTGACATAGACTACACCGAGATTAAGAGCAAGATCCCGAAAGATGAGACGCAGGCACCAATTGAGGCACAGACACTGCTGAACGGTGGTGCTGGCGATGAATAAGAGACAAAAAGAAGTACAACAGACTCATCTTGACGCTGAAAAAAAGATTATCAATCAGCTGAAACGGGTATATGGTCAGGCAAGGAAAGACTGTGAGGAACGAATTGCAGAACTGGGTATGCGCACAGACCTTGAGAACATACAATCCATAGTCTATCAGACGCAGTACCAGGAAGCGATGAAACAACAACTAGATGGCATTATCGACACGCTGAACATTAACCAGTTTGATAAGATCACTGACTATCTTAGCGCATCATATGAGAATGGATTCTTTGGAACACTGTATGATCTGCAGGGGCAAGGAATTCCGCTTGTATTTCCGATAGATCAGCGCCAGGTTATAAAAGCACTGCAGACAGACTCAAAGATCTCTAAACCGCTATATAAGAGGTTAGGAGAGGATACAAATTACCTTAAGAAATCTATCAGAGCAGAACTGTCACGAGGTATCGCAAATGGATCCAGTTGGAATGAGATGGCCGGGCACATAGCCAATGGGATGAATAATCCGTTCAAACGGTCGATCAACAATGCTATTAGGATTGCACGTACAGAAGGACACCGGATTCAGAATGAAGCTACAATGGATTGTCAACAGAAGGCTAAGGACAAGGGTGCGGATGTTGTTAAGCAGTGGGATTCCACTATGGATGGGCGGACACGTCCCTGGCATGTAAAGGCTGATGGGCAGATCAGGGAGCTTGATGAACCGTTTGAGGTCGGCGGTGAGAAGATGGGTGCACCTGGTGTCGGTGGATCCGCCATGAATGTCTGTAATTGTCGCTGTGCACTGCTGCAGAGGGCGCGATGGGCGCTTTCAAAAGCCGATTATACCAAGATGAACGGGAATACGAATGAGCTTGTAACGCTTAAAGAAAAGAATTATGAGTCTTTCAAAAAAAAGGCTGAGGAACATATTGAAAAAGCTAAAGAATATAGTACAATAAAGCTAGATTCAGATAGTTTTTCAGATGCATTCAAGACAAGCAGAGAAAAGAAGATTACTCAAAAGCTTATTGATTACGTTAATTCACTTGAAGGAGCGGATCCCAATGCGCTGAGGCTGTATAATAGTATTGGAAAAATTGAAAAGCTCAAATCTCAAGGCGTTACTTTTAAAATATCACATACAAGAGATCATGCGGTCCATTACACTTATAACGGGAGAACTGGAAATCTTATAGAAGTAACACTTAAGATTCCTAAACTGACCGGTGATAATATTTCTGGGCAGGTAAATACAACACTCCACGAAGAGATGCATTTTCTTGATCTTCTCTTGAGAAAAGACGCAAAAGATCCTAGCACTTGGGCGAGCATGGGAAGTAAAACACTGGCAAAGGTGCTAGACTCAAGCAGGAAAGGCATTTCAGACGACATGGAAAAACTGTTTAAGCAGTATAAAGACGAGTATAACAGCATCCATAAACGGATAGGAGACAAATACAAGAAGAAGATAGATGATTTGGATAAAGAATATTTTCCTGACGGCGACCCTTGGTCAAATCCGAAGAAGTATAAAGAATATAAAAAAATGGCTAATAAGTTGTGGAAAGAGAAAAGCGAGCTGATGGACTATGAGTGTAGAAATGCACTTGGAGGAGGCATCGGGAATTTACAAGATATTTACGATGCACTTTCAAAAGGGCGCTATAGTGAAAACAGAACTGTACTTTATGGACATGGAACAGCTTATTACAGAAATATGTCGAAGCAATTAGAAGAAACTATTGCTAATTACGGATCGTTAAGTGTCACAAGGCCTGATCTGATTGCTATGCTGAGGAGAGATAAGCCAGAGCTTTGCGGCGAACTAGACAAATTGATATCGCAGATGCTTGAAAGGGTGGGTGAATGGCATGAATGATGCTGAGAAAATCAAGAAACAAGAAAAAATAATGGAGTTGCTTTTCTCTGTAGATTTTCCTCAGATAAAGTTTTTTGATTTGGATTCTGACAAGATGTTAGATGAAAAGATACAGGTATTGGAGGCACTAAAGGCAGGAAAAACCATATCAGAGATACCAAAATTTTATGATGTCTTGGAACTCATGCCGAAAGATGAAATATGGGATTGATACCACGGGCTAATATGGCCGGTGGTATTTTTATACCAAAAATCAAAGGAGGTACGCATGAAACTAATCAATCCACCATTCATAAATTGCGAAAGAATAGTAATTGAGACAGATCCGCCATTCGGAGAACCAGAGCCAATTGTCACGATATACGCTGATGATAACATGGATATAAAAGACGGATATAGGGTGAGAATAAAGCCCAGACGGGAAAACAAGTGCGCCCCTGATAATGCAGAATGAAAGGCGGTGATCCTTTGCCTCCCAGCTGTGGGTTAAACAGTGCTTCAGGCATCCGATCAGGGTGCTTATTTTTATGTCCGAAAAAAGCTTATGACGTTTAAACTGACGCCGATCACTCCTACAGCATGAGAAATAAACTGCTGCTGTCACCGGACGACACCGGATATAAAAACGCAGACAAGGAAAGGAAAATGTATGGAGTTTTTAAAAGAGATTTTAGGCGATGAACTGTACAGTAAATTCAAAGAAAAAGTAGATGCTTACAATGGTGACGAAGCCAATAAAGATAAGCAGATCAAGCTGGCAAATCTAACTGGCGGTGAATATGTATCGAAAGATAAATACTCCTCTCTGGAGACGGATATGACCAGCAAGGGAGACGAACTCGATAAAGCGAATAAACTTATTGAGGAACTCAAGAAGTCTACAGGAAAGGACCAGGAGGCGCAGGAGAAGATCACAGGGTATGAGGAGGAGATAACAAAGCTGAAAGCTGAGAATGAGACACTGAAGACCGATAATGCCTTGAAATTCGCACTGAAAGATGCGGGCGCAGTAGATACTGACTATCTGGTCTATAAAGCCAAAGAAAAGGGGGATATCAAGCTTGACGATAAAGGAAATGTTGCTGGTATTGACGACCTGATCAGCGGGCTGAAGACTCAGATCCCTACGATGTTCGAAAGCAAAAAGTCCACAAAGATTGATGAGCAAAAACTTCCGGAAGGCAACAACAACCAGGCGATGACCAAAGAAGAACTACTGAAGAAACCATATAATGATATTCTTCAGTACAAAACAGAACACGAAGACGAATACAAAACAATAATGAAAGGTGAATAACGATATGGCTAATACAACTATTAAAAATGTAATTGATCCTGAAGTAATGGGACCTATGATTGATGCAAAGATTGATGCACTGTGTAAGATCACACCTTATGCAAAGGTGGACACAACTCTTGTAGGTGTGCCTGGAGACACTAAGACCGTTCCGTCATGGAACTACATTGGAGATGCGCAGGACATCGCAGAAGGCACAGAAGTAGATCTAACAGCGATGACTGCATCCACTGTTACATTCTCCATTAAGAAAGCAATGAAAGCTGTAGGCATTACAGAAGAGGCAAGACTCTCTGGCCTGGGTAATCCTGTAGGTCAGGCAGTCGCTCAGCTTGCAAAGGCAGTTGCTGGGAAAGTGGATAATGACGTTCTGGACGCTGTGTACGCCTCTAAGGTGTCTGCGGATGAATCTGCCAACGCAATTAACTACAACGGTATCGTGGAAGCAGTAACAAAGTTCGAAGATGAAGAGGACGGCATCGACAAGGTAATGTTTATTCATCCGGCTCAGGAAAAAGAACTGCTTACAGATCCGATGTTCCTGTCTGCTGATAAATTCCAGGCAGGCGTTGCTGTAAATGGTGCTATTGGTAAAATTGCCGGCTGCTGGATCAAGAAATCCAAAAAGGTTAAGAAATCCGGATCTAACTATTTGAACCCGATCGTAAAACTGCAGCCTGACTCTCCGGAAACAGAATATACCGAAGACGAACTGCCGGCAGTAACTATCTTTTTGAAGAAAGACACTCAGACTGACAGTGAATGGAAACCAAGAACACAGGTAACTGAAATTACGACTGCTAAATACTACGGTGTTGCTCTCACAAATGAGGCAAAAACCTGTATTGCTAAGTTTGCAGTAACAGCACCGGCACAGGGCTGATCCTAAATAAAAGAGAGGGGATGATCTAATGCTGATGAGTGTAAGCGAGCTACTGTTAATTCCGTCATTCTCAGATATTCCGGAAGAGGTATTGAAAAGAAAGCTTGATGCCATTGAAAGCCTGATCCGGTCATATACGAACAACAATTTTCAGGTGCGTGAAGCCCGATTTAGGGCACAGGGCAAGGCTGATCTGCTGTATGGTTCATCCCCTTACATCAGGAAAGATGATACTGTACAACTGAATGGTATTAACTTTGGATTATATGTGGTACGTGAGCTAATAGATGGACAGACAAGGGTAGATCGGGAGTTATTCGATGCTGATTGTGTAATGGTTACGAAAGTATCTTATCCGCCCGACATCAAAGACGGTGTGATTAATCTTCTGACATGGGAAACTGAGAACCGCGACAAGGTAGGCATCAAGTCTGAATCCCTGAGCCGGCACAGCGTAACCTACTACGATCAGGATGCCAGCAATCAAATCATGGGGTATCCGGTATCCCTTCTGGGGTTTCTGAAGCCTTATATGAAAGCGAGGTTCTAATCATGCATATAAGAAGCAACCTGACTGCAGTAATACAGACGAAACAGCAGTCAGGGAAGAATGATGTCGGGGAAATAGAATACTCTTGGCAGGACGCAATGACGGTTTCTGGATGGCTTGATCTTATGGGCGGTGATTCGAAGTACAATGTGTATTCTGCTAAGCTGCAGGATTCTACTCATATATTCATTTCCGATTATTATCGGATCCCGAACATCATTACTGCCGGAAACAGCCGCATGATCATTAACGACAAAGTCTATGACATCCTGCTGATTGACAATCCGATGGAAATGGATGAACAGCTTGAAATTTACCTAAAATACGTGGGAGCGTGATAATATGGCGGTCGTATTTGAAGATAACAGTATGAGGGTCAAGGAGGCCATTAACCAATGTGGAATCGGGTGGTTATACGAGGCTGCTGGTGAATTGGAAGCGCAGGTGAAAAGAAACACTAAGGTCGATACTGGTCAAACAAAGGGATCGTGGGAATATAGCGTGAATGAAGATGAGGGCGAGGCAGTAATTGGATCAGCATACGAGAATGCGATCTGGGAGGAATTTGGTACTGGTGAATACGCCCTGAATCATGATGGACGCAATAAGCCTTGGGTATATAAGGATGTACATGGAAACTGGCATACAACCAGAGGGAAGAAGCCACGAAGGGCGCTTTGGCATGCGTACACATCCCTGAAATCTCAGTTGATTAATTCGGCTGATGAGAAGTTCGGAGGTTTGGGAAAATGAAAGAAGTATTGGGGTATATCAATAGGGAACTTGAAAAGATCGGTGTCCCTTATGAATTCATGAGGTGGAACAGCGCCGTCAAGTATCCATACAGTACCGGAGAACTCTCTGAGTATGAACCTATGACCGAGGACGGGCTGCAGGAGAAGACGCTGCTGATCACAGCTGTGACAAACAATAGCTGGTCCGAGTTGATGGGCATAGCGGAGAAAATCGAAAAGCATTTCCCTCCGATTGGGGGTAGAACCACTATCTTGGATGATGGATCCGGGGTGGCGGTTTTCTTTTCGAATACTATGCCGATTCCGTCTGATGTCGAGGACCTGAAGAAATTACAAATCAATCTAAATATAAAGTTATGGAAGGTGGTATAAATGTTAGGTGATGAGATTAGAGCATCCGGTGTGAGTGAAAAAACACCTGGTAACATATTGTTAGGAGCCGGTACTATACACAAAGGGCTTAAATACGCCACTGGTGGATGGAACACAGTAGAAACATGTGTAGGTGCAACCAATGGGGGGAATAAGTTTACAATAAAGCCAGAATTTATTGATGTGTCGGTTGATGGCGGCCATGTAAAAGTAAAAGGACTGACACAAAAAGTCGGTGAAACAGCAACTATGGAGGTAAATGTAACAGAATTAACTCCGGAGATGATTAAAGCCGCGGTTATTGGTAAGGACGGAGCATCAGATGCAGAAGGATACAACGTTATTGAATCTAAACCCAATATCGAAGAAGGAGACTACTGGGAGAACATTGCTTTTGTTGGAAAAACAGTCTCTGGTAGACCCATTATCGTAATCATAGACAACGCACTCTGCACATCTGGATTAGATATTGAGGGAAAAGATAAGGACAGCGCAACGGGCAAATACACGTTTGAAGGATCCCAAGAGTTAACGGAAGATCTTACGGTGGTGCCATATCATATTTATTATCAGTCGTCTAGTGACAGTGAGAAAGGGGCTTAAAAATGGGAGATGTAGTTAATATTGAAAGCACAGAAAAGAAGTACGAATTGAGAGACCTTCAGGCACAGGACATTTTTCCGATGGTGCGAATCATTCAGAAGATAGGATTCAAGGAGTTTACAGCTGCATTCAGTGTGGATCAGGTAAAAACACTTTTGTCCTCCGCTGAAGGCAAAAAGGACAATAAGAAAGATAAAAAAACTGATGGTGATGATGTCATTGCGATTGGTATGTCTATTGCAATGAATCTTGCTGATATAGTTATCAGCCATCTTGGAGCTTGCGAGCAGGACATCTATCTATTAATCGGTAGTCTGGCAGGCCTGAAGCCGAAAGAGGTCGCAAAGCTACCACTTGATGTATTTATCGGTTTGGTCGTAAGCATATTTAAGAAAAAGGAATTTGCGGGTTTTATTGGGGCTGTTTTGAAATATCTGAAATAGGAGTAAATAAATTCAGGGACTTGGTATTTAAACGATACGCAAGCCCTTTTTTACTGCTCAATTCAGTGGTTGTGGATGGAGATCTTTCGGGCTTTATTCACGATCTGATGGACATCGTACAAGAGGAGTATCAGTGGGAATTTTATTTACACAAGATCATTGGGATGTCCTATGACGAGTTCCGGAAAGAAAGCAAGGCGGAACCTAAAATGACACAGACAGATATTCAGACAGCGATAAAGCATTCTATGGATATAACCGCAGAATTTGTGCCGAAGGAAGGAGGTGAGTGCTAATTGATGGGTGAAATATTCCGGTTGTTTGGTACGATCGGAATAAAAAACAGTGAAGCCAATAAGGCAATCGATGAAACCACTGGAAAAGCTGAAAATTCTCACAGCCGGATGTCTAATGTATTTGGAAAGATCGGCGGTGTGGCAGCAAAAGCCGGTAAAGCAATTGCAGTTGGAGTTGGTGCCGGCGCCGTAGCACTAACAGCGATATCTAAACAAGCTATCGATGATTATGCAAATTATGAACAGCTTGTCGGTGGTGTTGAAACATTGTTCGGTAAGAGCAGTGACACAGTGGTTAAGTACGCGAATGACGCTTATAAGACCGCTGGACTATCCGCAAACGACTACATGGAGACAGTTACATCGTTTTCTGCGTCATTACTACAGTCATTAGGCGGCGATACAAAAAAGGCATCTGAGGAAGCCAATAAAGCTGTAATTGACATGGGCGATAATGCCAATAAGATGGGCTCTAATATGCAGGATATACAAAATGCATATCAGGGCTTTGCGAAACAAAATTACACCATGCTCGACAACCTTAACAACATGGGGGCACTCGTCGCATAAATAAAGGACGATGTGCGAACTCTCTCTAATTGACTTGGAACTCCTGAAGAGGGCAACAGGGCGCAAGGGTAATGCCAGCGTGAACGACTGAGCGAGAGAGCTTCTATATAATAGAAGAAGCGACAGTCTGAACTGCAAATATAACAAAATGAAATTGCAGATTAACAAAATGCAAATTAGGGTATGGGGGAACGAAAGAGGAGATGGAACGCCTCCTTTCTGACGCAGAGAAAATTAGCGGTATTCACTACGATATTGGCAACTATGCAGATGTTGTAGATGCAATACATGTCATGCAAGACAGCATGGGCATTACTGGAACAACTGCCAAAGAAGCAAGCACAACTATTCAAGGTTCCATAAGCAGTATGAAAGCTGCATGGACAAACTTTCTCACTGGCATGGCAGATCCGGATCAGGATTTTAATGCCTTGGTTGGAAATCTGGTTGATTCGGTCGTAACGGTTGCAGACAACTTAATTCCACGAATACAGGCATTGCTTCCGAGGCTTGTAGACGGAATTTCACAGGTGATCCAGAAATTAGCGCAATATCTACCTAAAATACTGAAGGAGCTATTGCCGTCGCTGATACAGGGTGTAACAGGATTGCTTACGGCATTGGTTGGGATGTTGCCACAATTATTGCAGATCATTATACAGATATTACCGGACCTGATTCAAGCTATAGTACAAATATTCCAGGCGATTGTAAAAGAACTTCCGAAACTGATACAGATGTTGGCAGATGCATTACCTGAAACACTTCCTATTTTAGTGGATGGCGCTGTACAGCTTGTGGCTGCACTTGTGATCCAATTGCCACAAATTATTATGGCCCTTATTAAGGCTATACCCGCGATTATAGCGTCAATTGTCAAAAGTTTTGGACCTTTGGGTAATGGATTAGTTACAGTTGCAAAAGCAGGAGTCGAGGGTGTTACAAAGAAGTTTCATGAAATGTCTACAAAAGTCGGACCTATTGTAAAGAAGCTTGGAGATAGCATTGCAACACATTTTAATGCTGCAAAAGAAAAGGCCGGAAATGCAATTGAGAAGATTGGTAATAAGTTTGGGCCCACATTCTCAAAAGCGCAGGAAACTGTTCGTAAGGCTATTAATAAGATCAAAGACTTTTTCAACTTTGACTGGCATCTTCCAAAGCTTAAAATGCCACATTTTAATATGAAAGGTAAATTCTCTCTTGATCCGCCCTCTGTGCCACATATCGGCGTGGATTGGTACAAGAAAGCAATGGATCAGCCAAAGATCCTGACTGAACCTACGGTATTTGGTATGAACCCATCAACAGGTAATTACAGAGCTGGAGGGGAAGCAGGAGACGAGGTTGTAGCAGGTAAGAATACACTTTTGAACCTGATCCGTGAAGTAGTATCAACAGAAAACAATCGAAATACGGATGATATCGTTGATGCAATCATGAATGGCATGGCGAACTTAGCATTACAGATTGATGTTTACCTAGGTGGCAGAAAAATCTATGACAAGCTGACTAAGGGTGTGATCAAGAAGGTAACAAGGGAACAGGATGATAAATTCGGAGCGAAAGGAGTGCATGCATGAAGTATAGTGTAGAGTTTGACGACGTGAAAAGTGAAGATCTGTATGTGTATGCTACTCAGCGCCCTGATATCCCTGCGCCGGTTTATGATCTGACAGAGATCACAATACCAGGGAGAGACGGGGCACTACATATTGATAATAAGCGGTATGAGCCTATAACCATATCGATTACATTTACATATGTGGGGCCCGCGGATTCCTGGGCAGAAATATGGCGCAAATGTAAGAAGTGGATGGCTGCACGTAATACAACGTTGAGATTTTCGGATGATAACGGGTATTTCTACCATGCCTATAATGTGAAATTAGATAGCAATAGCCGTAAAGCACACCGTGTAGGCGAATTTAAGGCTGATTTTGTTTGTGCCCCTTACATGTATCTGGATAACGGAACGGAAATCCAGGAACAGGGCAAGACGCCCCTCTGTATACTCACTACGAACGGCAAGTACTTGCTGACTGATGAGGGGAAAGCGATCCGGACAACCTACTGGCAGACACTAATTAATAATGATTATGAGATCTGTCATCCGGTTTACGAAATAACCGGTGATGGAAACTGTGAAATGTTTATTAACGGTTATGAGATTAAGATGTATGTAGCTGGTACACTGATTATCGATACAGAGAATGAAGTTGCGTACCGCGGTGATGGCGAGAAGGTAAGCCAGACAATATCCGGAAGATATCCGGACATGTGGTTGCAGCCGGGGAGGAATAAGATCGTAGTGCAGGATAAATTCGACCTGTCAATCACGCCAAACTGGAGGGAGTTGTAAGCATGATCGAGATATATAAGTCGACAAATCATAATTACGATTATAACGGTGATGCCGTGCTACATCCCTACTCCTGCATTCTGGACACGAATGGATGGAAATTGACGATCGATAACCCCGCAGATGACAACGCACCACTGTTCACACGGGAGGCAATAATAACAGTTCCTACATGGTACTCTGATAAACAGCTATTCCGGATATACGACTATGAAAAGTCTGAATCCGGAATTACTGCATATGCACGTCCAATTTTTTATGATAGTGCTCACGATACATTGCTGATCGACACACGTCCCACTGACAAGACGGGACAAGGTGCGTTGGATATCATGACTGCCGGCACTCGATACTCCGCAGAATCGGATATTACGACTGTAAACACAGCCTATTATGTTCGCAAGAACCTGATCGAAGCAATTATGTCGGACGATGAAAACAGTTTCTTGAATCGCTGGGGCGGTCAGCCGGTGTTTGACAACTATAAAGTTATAATCAATAAGCGAGCCGGCGGAGACTATGGAGCACAGGCCCGCTTTGGGTACAATTTGAACGAGATCGAAGAACACGTGAACATGGACGAGGTGGCAACCCGTATCGTGCCCGTCGGATACAATGGGCATACTCTTGATGGAGCTAAGCCCTGGGTAGACAGCCCGTTGATAAAAAAATATGAGATCGTATATACAAAAGTCGTGAAATATGAAGACGTCAAGTTACAGGAAGATTGCCAGGACGATGAGCCCGGTTTTGGGACTCTTAAGGAGTACCAAGACGAACTGGTCCGGAGAGCCAAAGCGGATTTTAAGGCCGGTGCGGATCTCCCCACGATTGAATACGAGGTCGATGTAGTAGACCTGGCCAAAACATCCGAGTACGAGAGCATCAAGGATCTGGTCAAGATTGGATATGGGGACACGGTAGTCTGTGAGAATGAATCCCTTGGAATTTCGACCAGTGCGAAAGTCGTAAACCTGACATGGGACTGCATCCTTGAGCAGAACGAAACAGTTAATTTGGGAGATGCGTCAGTTACCTACTATGATAAGGTATCTTCTGCGGTCGAGTCCGTGAATAAAGCAATTAATACAGATGGAACGGTCAAAGGTGAGCAAGTTGGCGGTGTCGTTGATCTCATGAAAACCAAGATGCGAGCCACTGCATTGAGCGCAAAGAAACAGGCGGACAAGGCAATCCTATTCGAGGATATGGACCCGCAATCACCTACATTTGGGGCGATGGCCATAGGTACCACGGGCTTTATGATTGCTGATGGGCGGAGATCTGATGGAAAAGACTGGAACTGGAAAACATTTGGGACTGGGAAAGGTTTTGTTGCTGATTACCTAATTGCCGGAATACTGAGATCATTAAATTGGGTGGAAGGAGAACAAGGGTTTGAAATTAATTTAAATAACGGAAACATCCAAGCGGCAAAGGTGAATTTTAAGTCTATTGATGATGATGGAAAATCCGGACAATGGGTATTCCAGAATGGGTGGATGCAAGTATATTCCGGGAACAATTTGGTCGGTGAGTTTCGTCCGGTAACCGGAGGGCAAGATGGCGATCAATTACAGATTAGGTCAGGAACATCGTCGATCGGCATATTCAAAGAAGGATATGTTCAGTTGCTTGGTAAAAGGGTCTGGCTTGGGAATGGAGAGATTGTTGTTAATGATGGAACAATTGAAGAAAAAGGGGAAATAAAGACCAATAGTAAAGATACAAAATCCGGACGTGCAGAATTCAGCGATGGTAGTTATCTGACATTTACGAATGGTCGATGTACGGGTGGTAAAACAGCGAGTGGGACAGTGTTTTGAGAGGCGCATACCTCTCTTTTTTATATACAAGAGAGGAGTGACGCATGGCATTAATAAGCAGTAATGAGTATCTGACGGTTGCACAGATGACAGACAACATGCAGTACTTTTGTACATATATGATACAGCACGGTTGGACAAAAAACGCTGCGTGTGGAGCATTAGGAAGCATACAAACAGAAAGCACTGGTAACCCTGGGTTATGGCAGAATCGAGATGTTGGAAATACTAGTTTAGGTTATGGATTGGTCCAGTGGACGCCCGCCACTAAGTATATCAGCTGGGCACAGGCGAATGGATACGCAATCGGAGATATCAAAGGCCAGTGTGAAAGGATAATTTACGAAGCCAACAACGGAATCCAATGGCAGAAAGTTACAACATCGATGTCCTTTAAGGAATTTACGCAATCTACAGCATCTGTTGAAAGTCTGGCAGAGTTGTTTGAGCTAAATTATGAGAGACACGCAGGAAGCGTTCAGCCGGCCAGAAAGACACAGGCAAGGTATTGGTTCGATACGCTGAGCGGAGGCGATGACGGGTCCGCCACAGTGATAGAGGCTGCCATTAAGTGGTGCCTGGCAATTGCTGAAGACGATAGCCATGGGTATGATCAGGATTCCAGGTGGGGACCCGACTATGATTGTAGTAGTTTCCTGATCAGCGGGTTCCGTGCGGCAGGCCTAACGATCAACGCAACTTATACTGGTGATATGCGCGCCGGTTTCCTTCAAGCAGGATTTAATGACGTAACATCACAAGTGAATTTTGGCACGGGTGGTGGTCTAAAACGCGGGGATGTATGTCTGACAGTGAGCGGTGGTCACACAGGCATGTATATAGGTAACTCACAAATAGTACATGCCAGCATAAACGAATTAGGTACTGCACATGGAGGAACTACAGGGGATCAGACGGGAAGAGAAATTTGTGTTAGATCTTATTATAATAAGCCCTGGCAGTATTGCCTACGCTACAAATCTGGAGGCAGTGGGGTAGACCCGGATCCAGTACCAGAACCAGACCTTAAGGTAGCGTTAATTAATTGGATTCCAGCAGCATAATGAAAGGAGAAAAGTATGGCAGATTTTGAAGGACAGTATATACAGGAACTACCAGAAACGGAAGAGTTGAATGATACTGACAGTTTTATCAATGAAAACAATACACCGAAGACCCAGAGAACCACATGGGGAACGATATGGCAAGCGATAAAAGACAAAATATTGACATGGACGTACGAACAGCTGACTACTGATAACCAAACGCTTCCAGGTGGTATAAACGAATTGAAGAAAGCAGTTGATGAGTTAAACACCAATTTAGCTCTGGTATACGGTAAGGGAGCCTCTCTAAAAGTGAAAGAGGCTGACAACCTTATCTACGGTGCATACGAACAGGGCATCTATTACTATAATACACAAGTAGCTGGAGGGCCTCCAGGCACTACCAGTTGGGGCGGTGCAATGATCACATTCCGTAAATCAAAAAATGGAAATATGGTTAAGGTAGCGTTCTCCGAGGACGGCAGGATGTACAGATTAGTTCAGGACTACGCAGGTAATGTTTTGCTTACGTGGCAAACAGTTACTTTCAGCTAGGTTTTTTTGCCCAGACAAGATATAAGTCTACTTCGCTATTGCTAGCATTACTGATTACTACGGTATAACTATCTCCGCTGACACGTTTCGATATAGAAGATATTGGATTAGTTGTATCATTTCTAATGTTATAAGCGTTTGCTAAAAAATATCCAGTTTTTGTTACAACTACCCAATTAGATGAAGTAGTTACATGCTTTGTTTCAGATATGACTTTATCGGATAAATTGGTGTTTAGAGGCTGAAAATAAGAAAGGAGGAGTTGAATGAGCAATATAATAGAAGCTAATTTTAAGTTAGGCGAATATATAACAACGGGTAAGAGAACCGACAGGAAACCAATATGGCAGTGGGCGTATGGTCAGGTCCTACGAGTTACTGGCTTGAATCTTCCTACCGCTGTCGAAGTGCATTTTAAACATTCGGCTATAGACGGTGATGCACAGATACAAATAGGGGCAACTGAAAACAATGTTATGACCGTAGATGTGCCAAATGAGTATATGAATATGTCTGGAGTTATTACGACTTATATCTACTGCACAACCGTGGATCACGGGCAGACGGAGTATAAAATACAGTTTGCTGTCAGTTCACGAGAAAAACCCGAATCGCTGAAAAATGTTGATGAAGTTGCGACATGGCATGAAACTATAGAAATAATTAATGCTGCAGCTGATCGAGCAGAAACAGCAGAAGGAAACGCAAAACAGCACGCAGAAGAGGCAGTGAAATCTGCGAACAGTGCAAAGGATACATTACACGAAATATCCGGCGAGGTTGAGGATGCCAAGGACCATATTGATGATTATGTGATTGGTAAGGAGCACGAGCTGAAAGGAGAAACCGGAGACGTAAGCTTTGCCAGTTTTGCTGTGGATCCACCTCGATTGCTAATGTTTAATGATCCCACAAAGACCAAGATTGAATTTAATCGTAGAGGAAGCAAACTGACATACAAACTAAATCCCCTGAAAGGAGTTATTAATGAAAGCAGTAAATGATTTTGAAGAATATTCGTTGGGTAACATCTGTCCGAACCCCAGGGGCGCATATAGTGCAGATGAAGAATATATGTTTTTGGACGCAGTCACCTATAATGGTGGCTCTTATTTTGCGAAGAAAGACAATCTGCAAGGGGAAGAACCTAAAGATAGTGTGACAGATGATAATTGGTTCTGCATGGCAGTATCCGGGCAAATGACACCCGAGTATATTGCGATGCACGACCGGGTTATTGACGCACAGAAAGACGTAAAAAGAAATCATACGGTGGTTACACAGATAGCTGAGAATGTAGAAAATATACAGTCAGACATTACATCTAAGCATGATACAGTTGATGCGGATGCCCGTCAGGTTGCAAAAGATAAGGATAGTACTGCGGGATATTCCAAAACTGCACAGTCTTCGGCGGATGCTGCGAAAGCTTCAGAAAGCCATGTAAACGATTTGGTTACTGGGATTGATGATACTGTTGCCTCCGCAAAGAATGACATCACAGAGCATACAGATCAAGCCAGGGAACAGGCTGTGTGGGTGATAAGCAAGCAAGGCGAAGAGGTAAGCGGAGAGCTCGATGATCTTGTTGGAACTGCGGAGATTACGAAAACAGATCTGGATAAATCTGTTACGACGGCGAAAGAAGAGGCTGAGAAAGCAAATACGGTAGTTGATGAACTTAACAAATCCGTTGATAGTGGGAACAGTACCAAGTCCAGTCTGGACAAATCCATAACAACGGCCGAGAGTACACAGACCGATCTAGATAACAGTAATAGTACGGCAAGCAAGCTGAATACAGACCTTAAGGATACAACCGGAAAAGCAATTACTGCAAAAACGAATCTGGATATGTCGGTTACAAAAGCGGGCCCAGTAAGCGAGGCACTTAAAAAGCGGATTGATGATGCAGAATCCATTACAGAAGGTGCAGACATACATGCATTTAAACCGACGGTTAAGAACCTTACTGGAACTGAAGAAGACCAGGCACTGGATGCCACAATGGGGAAAAAGCTTAAGGACGATATAGACAGCGTAAACGCCGATTTAGTTAACTATCAATATCTAAAAACCGTGGCATTTTCGGAGCCATCAAACCCAGACATATCCGTTGCAGAAGTTACCCAGAATTATGTGGATGAACTTCCTAAAAAAGACATGTGTTATATAGCTAAAATTGATTACGGTGCTAAATTTATTGCCATTATACAGACAACTGTTATCACTTCGGGATATGCATCTTTTTTGTTATTTGGATATACCACTGCTCCTGTATACAAAGCTAAACGAAATGGTAAGTGGATAGATTAATTCCAACCTACTGTGTAATCTAATCCTCTGCGGTTGCCTACAATGTAATAAATTTCGCCCCAATAATAAGAGGATGTTATCTGTATGTTGTTATCCACTAACACCAAATTATCCGGTTGATTTGCACCTACTAGTGTTATTTTTTGGCTATCTCCAGATCCATTAAATGATACAGTAAAATTATAAAATCCGATGTATCCAAACATTAGAAAAGACATCTTTGCGCCACTAGGGGCAGATCCAAGTGGAATTGTAATCTGCAATGTCTTTACAGTACCATTTGGGGCATTTGCAACTTGCAGTTTTTGGTTAACTAAATCGGCGGTAAGTTTACATCTTTTTCCAACATGCTATTATATCCCTGAATAAAAATAGGAGGATATGGCATGGATTTAAGAACAGAAATTATTGACAACGTAATAGAACAGCTGGACGGAGTAGATAGGGAAGTGATTGAAAAGGTAGAACGTACTTTATATATACAGCTACAGAAATATGAGGTTCAGGATCGATGTACGGAGGTTACGGTCAGGGAAGATAGAAACATGGAGATAGTCAAGAAATTCCTAGCTACAAAGCGCCTTGAAGGAAAGTCAGATAATACATTGAAACTGTATTCTTTAGAGCTGAGACAGCTAATTGGAGCTATAGACAAGAAATTATCAGATATTGGAGTATATGATCTTAGAATGTATCTCTCACTCTATAAGGAACGCAGAAAGGTGTCAAATACGACTTTGGAGAATAAGCGAAAGGTTTTGTCTAGTTTCTTCTCTTGGGCATATGGAGAGGCACTTATTCCGCAGAACCCGACGGTGAATCTGAAACAGATTAAGATTCAGAAAGTAAAACGCAAACCATTTAGCGCGGTCGAAATGATGAAGATTAAAGGTGCTTGTAAAAATGCAAGAGATAAAGCACTGATTGAGTTTATGGTCAGTTCAGGCCTGAGAGTATCAGAAGTATCATCTGTAAACATTTCAGATATAGACTTTGCAGGTCATGAGTCAACTGTGATTGGCAAGGGTAATAAAGAGAGAATCTTTTATATCTCCGATGTTTGCGCTGAGGTCATAAAAGAATATATGCAGACTCGTACAGATAGTAACTCTGCCTTATTTGTAAGCAATAAAGCACCACATAATAGGCTGTCAAAGGCAGGTATAGAGGCAGCAGCAAGAAAGATCGGTAAGCGTTCCGGTGTAGCCGATGTACACCCTCACAGGTTTCGCCGAACATTTGCAACTGACATGGTGCGCAAGGGTGTGCCGATCCAATATGTATCTATACTGTTGGGACATGCAGACCTGCGGACAACACAGATCTATGTGTCTATTGACCAGGACAGTGTTAAATATAATTATAACAGGGCGATTGCATGATTGCCCAGAAAAGGAGTAATGAATGGAAGAAAGCATTGAAAGATTAGTACTCAGCGATGGAACGGAGATCCCTATTGAACATGGTGCAATTCTTCAGGAAATTGTAACAACTGTAGAAAATTTCTCCGCTCTCGAAAACCTGGCTGACAAGCTGCAGGCAGATGGGGCATTATCAACTGTCAAGTTTGCATCAGGAGACACGACCAGCGGGGCATATGAGGACATGAGGCTAGTGGATCCGCTGTTTAGTGTGGAGAGAAAGGATGGTGTAATTACTGTGGAATTTGGATTAAGAGAATCATCAGATTTGGAAAAAAGAATTAAAAGCCTTGAAGAAACACAAGCAATACAGGATAGAGCAATTGCAGGACTTGGAGAAGCAATTTCAGAAGCAGAAAAAGAAGGTGATAAATAATGGTTACTTTTTATATTTACATGATTGACAAAGGATCTATGACTGTTGACCAGGTGCCTTGGCTTTGGCATGATGATGTCGTAAAAAAGCTTGAAGAAAGAGAACACGATAAAAATGATTGAGACCGGAAAGGGTCTCTTTTATTTACAGCAAACTAAGAGAGGTATAGAGATGTGATCGAGGCACTTATCACTGGAGTCGTAGCAATAGCCGTCTGTATGATAAATAATTATTTCCAGAATAAACAAGCCATAAATAAACATGAAGAGGTAATGGAGCAGACTAGGACGAGCAACCGTGAGACTATAGACATGATCGATTATAAGCTTACCCAGCTGTCAAAGCGGGTAGATAAACACAACAATGTGATCGATCGAACATATCGCCTGGAGCAGGTGTCTGCGGTCCAGGATGAGCAAATTAAAGTGGCGAATCATCGCCTGAATGATCTTGAAAGCGAGGTAAATAAATGAACGTAGAACAAATTGGAAGTGTAGTGGCAATTACAGTTATCTGTTATCTGATCGGCCTGGGGGTCAAAGCATCAGGCGTGGACAATAAGTGGATACCGATTGTAGTCGGTGTCTGTGGCGGTATTTTAGGTGCCATGGGCATGGGCATCATTCCTGACTACCCAGCACACGATTATATTAATGCGATTGCCGTAGGTATCATGTCAGGGTTAGCGTCAACCGGAGCTGATCAGATTGTAAAACAGCAGAAAAAATAACTATCAATTGGGGAGCGTATGGCAGCGCTCCCTTTTCAACTTTTTAATAGGTAGAAAGTAGGTCAATATGGCTAGAAATTTAAATGAATTACATCCACGCCTGCAGGAAAAAATTGCACGGCTGCAGGTGCTGTGTGCAAAAGAAGGTTTGCAGCTAGGCATTGGGGAATGCTTCAGATCAGCGAGCGAACAAAATGCATTATATGCTCAGGGACGAACAAAACCCGGTGCAATCATCACAAAAGCACCCGGTTCCAGTTATAGCAGCCAGCACCAATGGGGGATTGCATTCGATTTCTTCAAAAATATAAATGGCCACGAGTACGATGACAATGCATTTTTTACTCGCGTTGCTCAACTGGGGAAATCAGTCGGGCTTTCCTGGGGCGGAGACTGGCACAGCATCGTGGATAAACCGCATTTGTACCTCCCAGACTGGGGATCCGGAACGAACATCCTGAAAAGCACATATGGTAACTTTGAAAGTTTCAAGAAAACCTGGGGGAAAGCGTCAATCACTCCAATTAAACCGGCTCAGCCAGTTGCGGAAAAATCATGGAAAGCGACCGGGACTGCGACCTGCGGAGGTAACTCTGTTAATGTACGGTCTGCCCCGAATGGATCCGTGCTGATACAACTCAACAAGGGTAACCGGTTTGAAATCAACGGAGAGACCTCCGGATCATGGGCGAAAATAAAAGTGAATAATACAGTCGGTTGGATGTCAACGCAATATGTCGTATTGGATCAGCCGGCAAAACCACGGCAAAAGCCTGCGGGCAAGATTACGCTTAAGGCTGATGGCATCTGGGGATCCGATACCACCAAGAGACTGCAGCAGTATTTTGGATTGTCGCAAGATGGAGTTATAAGCAATCAGCTCAATGCCTACAAAAAATATTGTCCTGGAATTGTATCCGCAGAGTGGTCCAATACTCCAAATGGTGGATCACAGTTGGTTCGGAAGATGCAGGCATGGTTAGGAATTGCTCAAGATGGCTATATTGGACCACAGTTAATTAAGGCTTTGCAAGGTAAGATGGGAAAATCGCAGGACGGCGTATTGTCCAACCCGAGTCAGTGTATTTCAGCATTTCAGCACTGGATTAATCAGCAGTAAGTTTAAGGCCCTTGATGAGCCTCCACGAGGGCCTTAAATATGATAGTACATTGAGTGCCTCTAAATGTATAAAGTTGATTCAGCGGTTATTTGTGATGTTGATGTAGTTTCTGGCTTATCATCTGATTTCATATTCTTAACTATGAATGCGGATAACACTACTAATATCATCAGGGCAGCAAATGATAACGCCGCGCTTCCTTTTGCGTTCTTCTTAGATTCGTCAATTTCTTTTTTTGTAATATAACCATATTCAAAACCGCACTGATTGCAATGTCCAACTCTGGTACGTTTTACTTTCGTGTTAAAACTTTTAAATCTGGAATTGCTATAAGGGTTTCCGGCATATCCTTCATATCCTGACTCAATGTGTTCGATATGTACATCCTTGCTGCCACAGTTCGGACATTTCATTTTACTGGGCTTCATTTTCTTGGCCTCGTCATATTTACTTATGTAGTAGCATGTCACTATAAACATGATGATATCAGCGGCCACAATGATACCTATCGCATACGCCATGGCGGCAGCCAAAGCTATGAAAATTAAAATAACAGTTAAACATCCCATTTTCTATTTCCTTCCTATAAATCAAAATATATGATGCCATTATATTACTATTTATTGCGATATAAATCAATGGTCGGGCAGGGTTGTAATATAAAAGTAAAAGTATTTTAATACTTGCAATATATAATAGGAAATACCTATATCTTATATGACCGTAAGTCCAATCCGAGTCAATGTATTACAGCGCTGCAAGTATGGCTTAATCAGCATTAATAAAATAAAGGTATCTGGCTATGATTCCGGATGCCTTTATTTTCTGGAATTGTTTTCCTCTCATTTGTAGCGTATAATGTAAGAAGTTTACAAGGGAGGAATTAAATTATGAAACAATCTAAGAAAAGTCCAAGACAGACGAAGCAAATAATTGCAGTCATTCTTGCTTTGTGTGGGTTAATTATCACTCCGGACAAAGGCTATCATCTCACTGGGATACTACTCTTTTTAGCAGGTATATCTTTATTGCCAATAGTGACAGATCAACTTAAGAAATTGAATCTGACTCAAAAGATACGCAAGTTAATTGCAGTAGTTGCTCCTGCACTTCTGATATTTTTAGCCCTTATAGTCCCATCTTCAGCTGATGAAACCCAGCAGCCAAAACAGACTGCTGAAACAGCAAAGGTAGAGACTACAAAGATCAAAGAGCCGAAGAAAGATAAAAAGGTCAAGTCGACACCAAAGGCTACACCCAAAGTTACAGCAACACCAAAGCCTACAGAGACCCCGACACCAGAGCCAACAGCAACCCCTACGCCGACACCGGAACCAACTCCAGCAGCTACCACGATGAAAGTCCATTTTCTGGACGTGGGTCAGGCAGATAGCATTTTCATCGACACACCAAGCGCGGACATGCTGATTGATGCTGGTAATAATGGAGATGGAAATAACATAGTATCCTATCTTCAGGGCCAGGGGGTAACAAAACTAGACTATGTAATAGGAACTCATCCTCACGAAGATCATATTGGAGGAATGGATGATGTGATTAATTCCTTCGATATTGGGGATGTAATACTTCCTGACAAGACACATACATCGCAGACCTATATGGATGTATTACATGCAATTGAAAATAAGGGACTAGAGATCACAGTGGGACATTCAGGAGATAACTACCAACTAGGAAACGTAGACTTTACCTTATTATCTCCCAGGTCAGGAGTAGATTATGGAAGTAATCTGAACGAGTGGTCAGTTGGCGCCAAGGTCGTAAATGGAAACAATAGCTTTGTATTTACAGGAGACAGCGAAGGCAAGTCAGAAGGCGATATTGTATCGTCTGGGATAGACTTACATGCAGACGTAATGAAGGCAGGTCACCACGGTAGCAAGACATCTAATTCAGAAGCTCTACTTAATGCTATTGCTCCAAAATTCGCAGTTATCAGCTGCGGAAAAGACAACCAATATGGGCATCCGGATTTAGAGACACTACAAAGATTCCAGAATCATGGAATTCAGATATTCCGTACCGATGAACAGGGTACCATTATTGCTACATCAGACGGGACAAATATAACATGGTCTACTGATCCGAGTACAAGTATGGCATCCGGCACACCAAAACAAGCTGAATCGCCTGCTCCTTCCGCTCAGCAGCAACCTGAAAGTGCTCCTGCGGAGCCTCAAGAACAACCGCAGGAAGAACCACAAAACAACGAACAGATGGTATGGATATCGGAAACTGGGAGTAAGTACCACAGCATAAATAATTGCGGGCGAATGAATCCAAATAAAGCTACACAGGTAACACAATCCAAGGCCGAATCAATGGGACTTGGAAGGTGCAGCAAATGCTGGTAAAAATATTTGTATTATAAACAAAGTAATGATATAATGAATTTGCACCTTCTCATTTTATTATAGAAGTGGCAAGGGACCGGAGAGAGCCTATAAAAGGCTCTCTCCTTTTACTACATATGGCTCATATGACCGTAAGTATATCCCCATATAAGATAAAGGCTACTTTTTAGGTAGTTTTGGATATACGGTTATCACGACATCAGCAGCGTCTCTTTTGCCTTTCTGCGCAGGCTTTTCTTTTATATAATCTATATGGTCAATTACCTGTTTCAACATTGCGTTTTTCGTCATCGGGTCTTCTATGTCCATGTATGTCTTAACTATCTCCTGTATTCTCGGAACAAAATTACTGTTTGCTTTTTGCAGATATTGTTCTTGTTCCATCCGTTCCTGTTCGGAGGCAAGAGCCTGTTCTAGATCGGAAATATTCTTTTCCAGTATATCATTTCGTTTTAAGAATGTCTCTGTATCATAGATCTCTTTTTCCAACAGGTCATATGTTTTTTCTAACTGTTTTCTGCGGTCGACCAATTCCGATTTTATCTGTTCAATTATCTTCTCATGGTCCGTTCCATCTTCTGGATTAGTAGCGCCAGGTATAATATCAGCTTTATAATCCTCTAATTGCTCAGCTAAGCCCTCAATAATCTTATTCTCAATAAGGTAGATTGGAGCAGATACGTTGTCACAGCCACGAGATGGGCACATGAGCGAATAATATCCTGCTTTGGTGTTGCTGTATACCCTTGTCATTAATTTGCCGCATTTGCCGCAAAATACGAGCCCTGTTAGTGGGTTCTTAATTGTCTTGTTGCTTACAATCGGATAATTAGAACGAGATTCAAGTATTCTTTGAGCCTCGTCAAATGTTTCCTGATCTATGATCGGTTCGTGTAGTCCATCCACAACTGGGCACTCTTTGTCCTTTGGCCTTGTAATAACTACTTTTCCATTTCGCATATTTTTCTTGTAAGGTCGCCACTGCCAGCGGATCTTGCCTGTATACGTTGGATTAGTCAGGATATCTTTGATGGTGGAAGATGACCAGGAATCACTCACTTGAGGTTTTATGCCTAATTTATCCAGTTTCTTTGCGATGCGGTACATCCCTAATCTGCGATATGTTCCATTTTCCTGTAGTTCCCCTTTGGTGTACAGATCATAAATCAGGCGTACAATATCTGCCTGATCGTTAATTTGTAATGTATTGCCACTGCCATCTTTACATTTTACTTTATCATAGCCCAGAGGAGCAGTACCAGCTATATATTTACCTTCCTGAAACGCTGCGATCTTGCCTCGTTGCAGTCTGCGGTTTATGGTTTTGTATTCTCGCCGGCTCATAAACAATCCAAACTCAAAATATTCTTCATCAAACTCATTTGTTGGATCGTATGTTTTTGCAAGTGTAATAATTTTAGTGTTTGACAACTGAAAGGTCTGCGATACAAGACCTTGATCCATAGTATCGCCCCTTGCTAATCGTTCCACCTCTACCACTAGCACACCGGTCCATTTTCCCTGCTCCACATCCGATAGTAGTTTCTGCATCTGTGGGCGTGCAGCAATAGTATCTCCGGAAACGATTTCTTCATAAATTTCAGATACAGATATCTTCATTCTCTTTGCCAAGTCAAGAAGAATTTTTTTGTGCCGTGCAAGAGTTTCGCCCTCTCCACGCATCTCCGCATCCATGTCCGCTCTGGACTTTCGTAGATACATACAATATTTTTTCATGTATTCCTTTCATTCAAAATATATATTTTAAAAATACCCAGTGAATCAAACCACTGGGCATTTTAATTATCAACTGATTTCGCTAACTACTTGATAGGCCACGAGTTACCGCAGTTCTGACATAAACATATTTTTTCATTTTTGAATTTTGATTTTTCCTTGCCTTTGGACTTTTTCCATACAAGATTTGACATACCAAGTGTACTAACTGCGGCTAGACCTCTTGCTGCATTGTTCATATGCCCACCTATTCCATTACCATGTTTCTTTGTTTTGCCACCTGTTTGTACCATTTCAATGGACACATTTTCACTTCCACATTTAGGACATTTCATATTTTTTTCCTCTCTTTCCCTTTATATGTATATGTTAAGCTTTTCAGCCACAACATTCTAATTAATTATAATCAATCTTTGCAATACCATAATACGGTTCGAAGCATATAATATAGTTGTCTACTGTAGTACAAACTCCATATTTGCTACGATAACAATTTATTACCTCAGTAAGGTATTCTTCGGTCACATCCAAAAATTCTGCTGTTTCTTCCCATGACTGACAACCGTGATTAAAAGATTGTATTAAACCTTGTAATCCAACTTTTTTATTGTATCCCCAGAGCCTAGCTTTATATTCCTGCTTTTTGTTACCAGTTTCATCTTGACTTACTATATCTCCTGAAGTCGTGTAATAATGTCCTAACTCTTCAGCCAGGACACAAGATTTTTCAACCGAAGATGAAATGTTTTTACGAATAGCTACGCGATTCCCATATATTCGTCCATCATTATCATTCAAAGCTTTTTCCTTTACGATAATTCTTTCTGTTTCTGCTTCAATTAGCAGATCGTCATATGTCACTACTATCATCCTCCCATTTTATGCTACTCCCATTCCTTTGAATCCTTCATAATTGCATCATCATGAGCCTGTCCCTCAGCGGTCTGCTTTATATCAGTTCTTGCATGTGCAGCATTAAGAATGGGCGTACTGTTTTCTACATAGTCTGGGTTTCCAACAAGAACTTGAGAATAATCATACAGCTTCTTTTTCCCTTTAATATTCATCATGTGAACGTTTTTCATTATTTCTGATTCAACAGATGAATGTGTATCTACAGGATTCTCAGAGTTTTGCCATCCCATTAAATAAGCAGGAGATACATGTAATAATGATGCGATCTTTTCTATCTTGTCTGAAGGAATATTTGTAATAATGTTATTCTCGTATTTATATAAAGTCTGCTTTGAAACATCTATTTTATCTGCAAAATTGACTTGACTAATACCAGATCTGACCCTTAAATCTTTTATTCTATCGCCGATAGTCATCTACTTTCCTCCTAAAATTACTGTAACTTGATAATAGCACAAAAAGGTTATGAAATCAAGAAAAATATCTTGACAAGTTACTATAAAGTGTTATGATGTAAGTAACCTGATAAGTTACAAAGGAGGTGATGTGATGATCAGGACATACGCACTCAAGGGAGAGATTGCGAGAAATGGGGTTTCCCAAAAAAGAGTAGCCGAGATGATTGGAATTACACCAAAAACATTTTATGTAAAAATGAAAAATGGCGTTTTTGGAAGCGACGAAATCCAGATTATGATCGATAATCTTCATATTAAAGATCCTATGAGTATTTTTTTTGCAAAGGAGTAACCTTACAAGTTACAGTATAAGGAAAAGGAAGAATAAGTCAATCGATTCAGGAAAGTCGTACAAACAGTAGTTCATATCAATAAAAGAGGGAGGTGAGAGCAACGATCATACGTGAAATCAAATCCGGAAATGCAACGATCAGGATTGACGATACTTACTGCAAGAATACAACGAATGAAGAAGTCAAAGAGATTTTGAAAAATGTCTCAGCCATTGCATCTGAATATTACAGATCAAAGGCATTGCAAGAAAAAAAAAGAAAGAAAGCAGTATCTGCGGGGAGGAGAAAACATGAAGGAGATCATGATGTACATACGGGCATCGATTCTGTCAGTGGCACTTAGCTTTGTAGTGTTCTGCGGGATGTTTTCTTCGGGTGTGGAGATGATCGAGGCGATATGTAACAGCCTGTGGGTTTACTTAATGATTTACCTTATAACCCTGGCAATCATTGAGGAAGGGAGAAAGATGTATGACAAGAGAAGAAAAAATCGCAGTCATCATGCAGCACATATCAGATGAAGTACATGAAATACCTCGCTATGAAGAACAGCGTTGGAAACTTACAATAGCAAATGCTTTGAAAGACATAGAAAAAGGTCCTGAGAGCAGCAACCCTCAGGGCCTAAAGATTAGAAAACCCACCTATATTATAAAACACAATGAAGCATTTGACAACGGAGAATAGGGTCTTATGAAAGAAATATACACCATAATCGATACAAAAGACCATGATGCCTGGCTGAAAGCCCGTACCTATGGAATCGGTGGATCCGATGCCGCTGCTGTCCTGGGCCTTACTCCATACAAGACAAACACAGAATTGTATGAGGAAAAGACAGGGCAGTGGA
>ENA-UOOK01001272-UOOK01001272.1-fermentation-metagenome-genome-assembly--contig:-NODE-1272-length-33248-cov-11.352153_pt1 | contig 33248 bp, 30 predicted proteins | sample MGYA00245777_ERZ724023 | MGnify/ENA primary metagenome ERZ724023 (study PRJEB28704, sample SAMN03018312) | fermentation metagenome | biome: anthropogenic terrestrial biome; feature: soil...
CTCCGTTAAATTTTCTCTATACTATTTATTTCATCGATATATATTTCATATATATATTTATTTACCTTTACATCGATACTATCTTTCTCTGGGTCATTTTCTATGGCGTTAGTATATCCAATACAATTACCTATAAGTATCTGTCCATCATTTAATGTAATTTTTATTCTTCTTTCAACATATTCTTTCAGATTCATTCTCTCACCTTACCTTGCTTATATGTATATATTACCATAATAAAATGTTTGATAAAAGCCAATAGATAATATAATTCAATTTGTTTATCAAACCTAAAAAGGCCTAACAAAATTTTACTTAAAATTTTGTCAAGCCTTTTAAAAAATAGAATCTATTTAAAATAAATTAATCTTGGGCTTTATTACATCATACCCATTCCGCCCATTCCGCCTCCATTCATAGGTGGCATTGGTTCTTCACTTTCTATATCTGCTACAGCACCTTCTGTTGTCAATACCATTGCTGCAACTGAAGCTGCATTTTGCAATGCTGAACGAGTTACTTTAGTTGGATCGGAAATACCAGCTTGAATCATATTTACATAAGATTCAGATAGCGCATCAAATCCTATTCCTGCTTCTTCTGATTTAACCTTTTCTACTATAACAGAGCCTTCTAGTCCTGCGTTTGCTGAGATTTGTCTTACGGGTTCTTCTAATGCTCTTACAATAATATTGATTCCAGTTTTTTCGTCACCATGAGCTGAATCTAATAATTTGGAAACGGCAGGAATTACATCTATTAGTACAGTTCCACCACCCGGTACCATACCTTCTTCAACTGCAGCACGAGTTGCTGATAAAGCATCTTCAATTCTTAATTTTCTTTCTTTTAATTCTGTTTCTGTAGCAGCACCAACTTGAATAACAGCTACTCCCCCTGCCAATTTTGCTAATCTTTCTTGTAATTTTTCTGCATCAAATTCTGATTCAGTATTTTCAAGTTGAGCTCTTATTTGTTTAATTCTGTTTTGAATCTCTGATGAATCTCCCTCACCATTAACTATAACAGTGTTTTCTTTATCTATTTTAACCTTTGCTGCTCTACCTAACATTTCAATTTTAGCTTCTTTCAAGTCATATCCCAATTCTTCTGATATTACAGTTCCACCTGTTAAAATAGCAATATCTTGTAACATTTCTTTTCTTCTGTCACCAAAACCAGGAGCCTTGACAGCTACACAGTTGAAGGTTCCTCTTAGTTTATTCAACACCAAGGTAGCCATAGCTTCCCCTTCAATGTCTTCAGCTATAATAACAAGAGGTTTGCCCATTTGTACTATTTGTTCAAGTATAGGCAGGATTTCCTGTATGTTGGATATCTTCTTATCTGTAATTAAAATATATGGATTATCGTATTCTGCTAACATCTTTTCAGTATCGGTTACCATGTAAGCTGAAACATATCCTCTGTCAAATTGCATACCCTCTACAACATCTAATGTAGTCCCCATGGATTTTGATTCTTCTACAGTTATTACACCATCGTTACCAACCTTTTCCATAGCATCGGCTATCAGTTTACCAATTTCTTCGTCTCCTGCAGAAATTGATGCAACTTGAGCTATGGATTCTTTTGTTTCAACTTTTACTGAAAAATGTTTGATTTGATCTACAGCTGTATCTACTGCTCTCTTGATACCTTTTTGAATAATCATCGGATTTGCACCAGCAGCTACGTTTTTAAGGCCTTCCCTTATGATTGCTTGAGCCAATAAGGTAGCTGTTGTAGTACCATCACCTGCTACATCATTAGTTTTTGTTGCAACTTCTTTTAATAATTGAGCACCCATATTTTCATACTTATCTTCTAGTTCAATTTCCCTAGCTATTGTAACGCCATCATTTGTAATCAATGGTGCGCCAAATTTTTTATCAAGAACAATGTTTCTTCCTTTAGGTCCTAATGTTACTTTAACCGTATCAGCTAATTGGTTTATACCTTTTTCCATTGAACGACGAGCGTTCTCACCAAACTTTACTTCTTTTGCCATTATATACACACTCCTTTGGAATTTACTAAGTAAATTTAATTTTCAATTCACATTTACAGTTAACAATTCACAATTATTCGAGTCGTACTATCGGGTATTTTTGTAAGTCCCTAATTTACTGCTTTCACAATTGTGCATTCTGCATTGTGATTTGTGAATTGATTTGAATCGTCTTATTCTACTACCGCCAAAATATCGCTTAATTTTAAGATTGTTAACTCTTCATTATCAACCTTAATTTCTGTTCCTGCATACTTAGAAAATATAACCTTGTCGCCTACTTTAATAGTATCCTTTTTCTTTTCATCATCGGTTATTTCACTTCCAATAGCTAAAACTTCAGCCATTGATGGTTGTTCCTTCGCCGTACTTGGTAAAACAATACCACTTTTTGTTTTCTCTTCTACCTCAACTTTTTTAATGACTAATCTGTCTCCTAATGGTTTTAAGTTCATTGTATACCTCCTTAAATTATAAAATCTTCATCATATTTTGTTAGCACTCACTAATAACGAGTGCTAACAACTACCTATTATATTAATAAAAAATGAATTTCTTATCAAGCTTCATATTTTCTTAATATTCCCATATAATCCACTATTTTATATAAAAATCTCTATTTATCTATTTTTTTCTTTAATTTACTTAACTTATCAGCCTGTTTTATAAAAATATCAAAAAAGCTATTTGAAAAATAAAATTAGGATCAAATTTTTCGTAAAACCCACCAATGTTTATTGTTTCCCAATTAAATTTTTCAATACTATAAATCAATCAAACTCACAATTCACATGCTTCAGTATTGTTATTATGATGGTTTTGCTCTCCTATTGTAAAATGTGAACTGTGAATTGACATTAGTATGGCCATGGTATTTCTCCTTTTCCTTCCTTAATAAAGGAATTAGTCCATTCCGGCATAGGGGGTTTGTTATCTTTGTTGATCATTTCCTGCCAAGCTTCATCTGTCAATCTTTCCTCCGAAATAAATTCATGATAACTAAAGACAGCACCCCTTGTAAGATACAATTCGCCTGCAATTGGAACCACAACATATATTTCATAGGCAGGACCTACTCCTGCTTCCATATATCCGCTTTTGTCATATATATTTGGTGCTACGGTATGGAAATCCGCAATTACTGCCATATTTTTATCCGTTTCTGAGGTTATCTCAAACCACCTAGCATCTCCTTCTACAAATGAATTCATAAGGTCTTCAAGAATAGCACCATAATATCCGATTTTATTATATTCTTCTTCACTCAATTGTTCATTATTTAGTTGTTTTACTGAGCAATTGATAAGGAACTCAAGTAAATCTTCAAATTTTATCATTTTCTCATCTATGCTTTCAATGCTTAGGTTCCTTATATTTAAGTTCTCCCTTGAAAATTCAGTTAGCCACAAAAGCTTTTCGTAAACTTCTATATTGGGCTCTACATATCCAACAACGAAATACCCGCCGCCGCCTTTTTCTGCACCGCTTTGCTTTCCATAAAGGATTGTATCGTGCTTCAATTCTGACCAGCTGCCAAGGGCTGTATTCAAATCTTTAAGCTCCCATGCCTCATTGGTCATAAATGAAGGATAACCATCGCCGAAAGGCTCTAATAATCCCTTTAATGTCCATATCCATCCATTATATATATTTGACATCCATTCATTGTCCGTGGCTTTAGAAAATCTATCTCTTAGAGAATTAAAAACTTCCGGATACTTATCCCAGTATTTATTTTCCTCCTTTTCAAGCTGTATTTCTTCTGCTTTTTTAGAACCAAGAACTCCCATAACATCAAGTCCGGAAGGTATTGGTCTTGATATAGGTTCAACCAGTTGTTGAACTATATCTGCATCCAGTACATATCTTTGACCCATAAACCTAAACTGCTTTCCGCTTGGAGTGCTTACAGAAGTATATTTAGCCTGAATCTTCGGTTCCGGTAATTTGTCCGCTTCCTCATAAAATTTATCCAATTTTTCTTTGTCATTGAATTTATTAAGATCCGGATTTTTCCCATATATCTTAAATAGCAATTCTCCATATTCATAAATACCTAAATCATCTGCATTTCCAACAAAGAAGTTTGTGGGTTCATATATATTTTGCCATTTATCGAAAAATTCCTTGTTGCTATACATGGTAAAGGTAATTAAAAGTGCCTGAAGTGTTTGCTCCACATTTCTCTCTTTTATCCCGCCTTTTTCTGTATATAGTGCAAAAGGTGCTTGCCCATACCACATCATAGCCTTAAAATAAAGGCCCAAATCCTCACTTCTTGTATAATGCCCCCTTGGTACATACTGACTATAATCAAGTTCATATGGGAATATTGCTGACTGAGCAAAGCCTTCATGAGCATTTATTAAATCGAATTCCTTATTTGCCATTTCAAGAGCTTCTTTGGGAAAATCATCAGTCAGAGACTTATTTAGACAGAGTTGTGCGGTGGCAAAGAAAGCAATATTTTTTAGTTGTGCTGACTTTACCTCTTCATCGCTGATATCATTGTAGACATCAATTGAAGTTTTTAGCATTTTATCGGTTAACTCTACCAAAATTCCTAAAAGCTTTTCATTTTCTAAAGTCCTTAGATAATAGTCATAAAAAATATGGTAAGTATGCAGTACAGAATCAGTCGTAATAAATGAGGGAATCTCTAAATATTCATTTTTCTCATATATATAGAAAAGCTGCTCTTCCTTGGTTGGGTTAACTACAAAATTGTTCTTAAGGATTAAATCCAGCTGTTCTGCGGAAAATTCTCCAAATTTATCCGCATTTTTTATGTTAGACAAATCCTCACTCACCTTATATGGCTTCACCTTTGCAGTGAAATTTACAGGATTGTAAGGAACATCAACATTTTGCGGTTCAAATTTCTCAAGTTCATAAGATGTCTCCTCTACATTGTCCTTTACGGCTGAATTTGCACAGCCAACAAAACTTAATGCTAAAACAAGTACTAAAGAAATAAATGAAAAAACTTTCTTTTTACTAAACATCTCCTACCACCCTTTCTATGGTTAATATACCATCACAATAATTTAAAACTCCCTTAACTCTATGCCCGGCATCACTATATTCAATATGAACAAGGTCATCCTCTTCATGGGCAGTGAAAATATCCTCATAATTGCTGCTTTGCACAAAGGATTCAAATCCAAAGCCTTTCCACTTATATGTGTTTATAACTTTATCCCCACTATCGAGTATTTCAATTGAGATAAGCTCATCTACTTTATCTCCGTCAATATCATAAAATATGTAATCTGTAAAAGGTCTTGACAACCTAGATCCCCTCCACTTAGGGTGAAGAGAATTTTCTACAAAATTATATACAAAAGGACGCTTAGCCATTATGGGATGAAATAGAGTCTCTTTATAAACGCCTATTGATATTTCACAAATCCCATCACCATCTACATCACCCACAGCCACTTTCCAAGGTTTTAATTCTGAAAAATCTTCCCTATATATTTCCTTCCCATCATTAGAATATATTATAATTTCTTCTCCATATTTTCTAAATGCTCGCTTCATTAAAACAATCGACTCATTTTCATCGTCACCATTTATGTCTCCGATATTCTCATCTAAAATCAATCTATGAGACGAAAACACAAAAAAGAGAAATATTAGAAATATAAGTGTAACCCCTAAAAATACACATTTTTCCCATTTCATAATATCCCTCTTAATCCATATAAATGTTTTTTTAATTATATAATAAAATAAGTGGAAAATAGTTACATTTAGTTTACATAACAATGACAAAATAAATACAATGAACCGTATCAATTCACAATTAGCAGTTCACAATTAAAAAACAGTGACTAACATGGGATTCTTCACTTCGTTGTTCTAGAATGACTCTTGCAATTATTATACTGCCTTTTGTTGTTCACTATTCACTGTTAGCTATTCACTATATTTTTATCTTTTATCTTTTATCTTTTACCTATTACCTATTACCTGTTTCTTCTCTTTTCCCAAATTTAATTCCCTTGCATAATAAAATAAATATTGTTGAGCAAAGCCTGCAAGTTTACCAAATATTCTGGCTCCATGCATACCGATATGTTTTACATTGGTTTCCTCTTTTAGATAAAAGTATTCCATGACCCTTTTTACCCAAACATCAACCGGAAATGCATCACTCTTATCAAAAGCAAATAGCAGTATACAATCACTTACCTTTGGTCCAACTCCGGGCAATGTTGTCAGTAGGTTTTTACCTTCTTCTCTTGATAAATTATATATACAGTTTAAATCAAATTCCTTATTTGCTACAAGCCTGCTTACTTCTTTAATCCTCTCTGCTCTAAAACCTACCCTATATTTATCTTTTATATAATTTTCATTCAAATTAGCTAACTTATCAGGACTGGGAAATCCAAAATAATCTTTCCCATTCCATGTACCGGCATAGTCCCCCAAATCATTTGATATAAGTTCAACCGCCTTCTTTATCCTAGGTATTTGGTTGTTTGCGGAAATGATAAAAGAAATAGTCGTCTCAAAAGGCTCTTGATTTAATATCCTCATACCTTGTCCAAAACTTATTGCTTCTTTGAGAATAGGATCTTTTGATAGCTCTCTTTTTATTTCCCCATAGTCTCTATCCAAATCAAAGTATCTGTACCATATATTTCGAAAATCTTTCATATCGGTGTTAGAAAATATTATATCGCATCCGTCCTTTTTTACATTGATTACCTTTCCATAAGCTATGGCAGTATAGCTGTTATCTTCTTCAAGATGCCATCTAAAACATTGCCCGCATTCAAATATATGCTTAGGATCAAAATCCAGCATATTTTTTATTAAAACTGCATTTTCTCTTTCAATTAAATCGTAATTCATAATGTCCCCTCTTTCTGCTTTAAATTAATAAAATCCAATAATTTTATGAAAGTGATTCCAAAAAAACTGTAGGCGATGCCCCAATATATTTTTTAAACACTATGCTAAAGTATTTATAATCTTGAAATCCAACATTCTCTGCGATCTCATAAATCATAAGTTTGCCATCCTTCAACAGCTGTATTGAAATTAAAATTCTATATCTGTTCAAGAAATCATTGAATGTATAGTTTGTCTCATGTTTGAACAGGTTATTTAAATATACCGATGAAAGTTCCATTTCATCACATAAATCGTTTAAAGAAATTTTATTATTATAATTATTCTCGATATAATCTATCATTTGTTCAACATGCTTGGATTTATTTCCAACTGAATTATAATGCTTGATATTCAAAACTTTCTCATATAAATTGATTTCATTTTGCGACTGTATTTTTGCCTTAGCTTTTTTCTTATCTCCTAATTTTCGGGTTATTTTATTAATAGCGTCATTCAATTCTTCGAAATCTATTGGCTTTAATAGGTAATCAGTTACTCCAAAGGTAATTGCCTTTTTTGCATACTCAAATTCACTATATCCTGAAACTATAATAGTTTCATAATCTAATTCACTCCTGCTTTTTTCAAGCATTTGGATGCCATCCATAAAAGGCATCCTAATGTCTGTAATAACTATATCAGGTTTTAGTTCTCTAATCTTCTTCAGACCTTCTATTCCATCCCTAGCTTCTCCTGCCACTATGCAATTTAGTTTCGTCCAATCCACCATATATACCAGACCTTTGCGAATTATATCTTCATCTTCTACTACAAGAATCTTATACATTCTTCACAACTCCTATTATCGGTATCAGTATTTTAACTTTCGTGCCATTTTTATCACTTTCTATATCTACGCCATATTCATCCCCATATAACAATTTTATCACCCTATGAACATTATATAAACCAATGCTATTTGGTGCAGCACTTTCATTTTGAAAAGTATTAATTATTCCTTCTAACTTATGTTTTTCTATTCCTATGCCATTATCTATAATTAAAACTCTAATATCATTTTCATATTTATCTATTCGAATAGCAATATCTAAATGATTTGTATTTTCAATGCCATATTTTATACTATTTTCAACGATAGGCTGAAGTATCAACTTTGGAACCATATTATCTAACAAGGCATCATCAACCTCAATGCTATAGTCCAATCTTGAATTAAATCTCATTTTTTGTATTTTCAAATAATCTTCAAGATAGGATATATCGGTTTTCAATGGCACTTCCACACTTCCATAGTATATATTGTATCTCATCAAATTAGCAAATGATACAACCATATCTGATGCCCTTTTTGGATCAAATAATATTTCATATTTTAGCATTTCTAAAACATTAAATAAAAAATGAGGATTGAACTGACTTTCCAGATGTTTGATTTCAGTGAGTCTTTTCCTTTCAGCAATCTCTTCATTTCGTTTAATTAAGTTTTCTATTTGAGAAGTCATACTATTAAATTCATCATATATTATTTGAAATTCATCAAATGTCTTTGATTCAATTCTGTAATCTATATTTCCTTCTTTCATTTGAGATACAGCGTAAATTAAGGAATCAAATGAATGAAGACTCCGCTTAGCTACCACGGGGGATAGCCACATAATAAGAATGAGAATCAAAATGCTGATGATTAAAGATGCAAATATGCCAACTTTAAGAAATTCTTGATGCCTGCTTATAGATGTCATAGTGATTATATTGATATTGCCATTCTGAATACTATTTTTTTTAATATAATAACTTTTATTATTAAAGGAAACAAATTTTTTACCGTCATTCTCCAATTTAAATTTCCCCATATTATCAGCTAATGACTCATTTGTGGTATAAAATATATTGTTGAATCTATCTGTTAAAGCTATGCTATCCACATCTTTCAAGCCCACATAATTCTTTAAGTCATCTTCCTTTATATAAAATAGTAAATAACCCAACGTTTTATTATCCTCTACAATAGGCTTGCCAAACAGCAAGTGTGGTCTTGGTCTGCCATTATAATCAAATATATCTAATGTCATATCAACTGTATTGATATCTTTTAATAGATAATAAGATAAATTTTCAATAGACTTTTCAATTTTTGAAAAATTTGAATCAACACTATAAAAATTAGTTGTTATTATGTTAAAGTCCTTATCTGCAAGAACAAAATTTGCTCTTACATTATTTTCATTGCAGTATTTATAGAGCAGCATATTTGCATTCATTAAGTAATCTTCATTATTGATAGCTCTCTTTATAAAAGTATCGTCCCCTAAAATCAATAAGTTTTCCTTATGTTTATCAAATTCCTTATCAAGAAAATTAGCTAACCCTTCATTGTACAAATCGTTAACCCTTATAACTGTGTTTCTGAAATTTAAATATAAGGATGCAATAAATAATATTAAAATTAAACCAATCAATAAGATTGCATAGTTGATGAAAATTTTATTTATGTAATCCTTAAATTTGTTTGTATGCTTCATCAAAACACCACCAATAATAATATAAACAAGACAAAAAAGTCTTGTTTATATTATACACCTATTTCTTTTTTACCGGTCAATTTATAGAATAAAAGCAACGAGACTATTGATGTAAGGGTTAAAACCGTTGAATAAGCTGCAGCATTCCCATAATTTCCCCGAATTACCTCCGTATATATAGCAACAGTTAAAGTCTGCGTTTTATTGGTATAAAGAATTATTGAAGAGCTTAATTCACTTATTACAGTTACCCAACTCATTATAGCACCTGCAATGACACCCGGCATCATCATAGGAACAATCACCCTAGTAAATGCCCTTGTTTCAGATGCTCCCAAACTAATTGCCGCCTCCTCAATACTGGGACTAATTTGACTGATAATAGCTGTACTTGAACGAATTGTATACGGCATCCTTCTTATTGCAAATGCTATTATCATTATTATAGCTGTTCCACTTAAAAGAAGAGGTTTTTGATTAAAAGCAAATAAAAAGGCTATCCCTAAAACTGAACCGGGAATTATAAACGGAAACATTGTAATAGTATCTAAAGTTGATGTTAAGGAATTTCTTTTCCTAACGGTTAGATAGGAAATCAATATTCCAAGTACAATAATAATTAAAATTGCAGCCAATCCCAGTTTATAGGTATTAGGTATTATAGAATTGTCTTTAGCCAATAAAGTAGCCCTATAACTATCTAGTGAAAACCCCTTAATAAATACCTGTCCTCCTCTATTTTTTAAAAATGAAGTATAAATTACTACAATTTGCGGTAATATTGCCAACAAAACAGTAAGATAAACAAATAGATGAGCGAAAATATTCTTTATACCCTTTTCTTTTTGCGGCATCATAGGTTTTAATGCCGTCATAGAATAAGAATAATGATTTGCTACAAATCGCTGAATTAAAAACAATAATATTGTTAATGCAATTATAATTACACATAAAGCTGCGGCAAACCCATCATCTCCTCCAACTTCACTCATAAATTGATTATATATTAGAACAGGCATAGTTTTGAAGCCTTCCCCAATAAGCATCGGAGTACCAAAATCTGCAATTACCCTCATAAACACTAATATACAGCTGGCGAGAACCGTAGGCATTACCAATGGAATTATGATCTTAAATACTCTTTCAAGGCTGGTATATCCTAGGCTTTCAGCCGCCTCATCCAATGAATTATCAAGATTTTTTAAGGCTCCGGATATGTACATATAAACCAGAGGAAATGATTGCAGTGTCAAAACCAAAACAATTCCCGGAAATCCATATATCCCGTTGAATTGTAATTTAAATATTGAATTTATAAACTTTGTTAACACTCCATTTCTTCCCAACAGTTGAATCCAAGCATAAGCCCCAATAAATGGAGGGGATAGATATGAAATTATTATCAGAGTTTCTACAATCTTATTTCCAAATATTTTTATCTTCCTCATTAAATATGCAATCGGAAGGCCCAATGCTACAGACAATAGGGTAACAACTATTGTGACCTTAAAACTGTTTATCAAAGTAACCCAGTAAAATTTATTGGTAAAAAATTTGGTTAAATAGCTAAGTGTAAATGCCCCTGTATTTGGATCTACTATGCTTTTTTTAAGTACTAAAAACAATGGGTATACTGTGAAAAGTAGAAAAAATGATAGTATGATTAGTGCCAAAATATTCCATATATTAAATTTATTTTTAGCTGGCATATTCATGCTTTTCACCTACTTGAATCAAAGTTTTTTGACTATTACAATCAAAGACATTTATTTTATTGGGTTTTACTTCTAAATTTATTCTAGTACCATTTGGTATAATATCGCTTAGATCTGAATTTTGAATTACTTCTATCTCTTTACCATCTTCCAATGCCACAAAGTAATGAGTATTTAAGCCTAAAAACATACTCCCTTTAATTATTCCTTTGATGCCTTCTTCATTTTTACTAATGATAAATTCATGAGGTCGCACTGATACCAATACTTTTAAATCATCTTTGATATCATCCCTTAAATTATCCATTTTTACAATATAATTATTGTCAAAGTTTATATTCCTTTCCCCTCCATTTGTCTCAATGTTAGCCTCAAGTATATTTGAAACCCCTATAAAATTTGAAACGAATACGTTCAAGGGCCTTTCAAATACTTGCCTCGGAGTCCCAATTTGTTGAATCTTGCCTTCATGCATAACAGCAATTCTATCTGAAACCGCTAAAGCTTCTTCTTGATCATGGGTTACATATACTGTAGTTATTCCAACTTGTTGCTGAATATTTTTAATTGCATTTCTCATCTCAACTCTTAATTTAGCATCAAGATTTGACAGTGGCTCATCCATCAATAAAACTTGAGGGTGTATCACAATAGCCCTTGCTAAAGCAACCCTCTGCTGCTGACCCCCTGATAATTTATCAGGCATTCTGTCTTTATACTCATCGATTTTTACAATATCCAATATTTCCTTAATCTTGTCCTCAATTTCTTGTTTACTTAATCCCCTATTTTTTAATCCAAAAGCTACATTTTCTTTTACAGACATATGGGGAAAAATTGCATAATTTTGAAATACCATACCCATATTTCTTTTATTAACCGGAATGTTATTTATAACATTGCCATTAATTTTTATTTCTCCGCCCTCAATTGTATTAAAACCTATAATCATTCTTAATAAAGTTGTTTTTCCACATCCCGATGGCCCCAATAGAGTGAAAAACTCACCGGGACTAACCATTAAAGACAAGCCGTCAATAATTGTCTTATCCCCATATCGTTTTACAACATTTTCTATGTCTATTGATACACTCACACTTAATCCTCCTATCTGTTAAAATTCCTTATACAGAACTTAAAAAAATATATGGTAGCTATAGATAAAATTGATTAAATATAAGCTACCATTATATAATTCAGTATCGACTTATGTCCTAATTAATTTAGTGATTTCTCTAAATGCTCATTAAACTTAGTAGTGATTGCATCTTTATTTGCCGAAACCCATCCTTCATCATATAGTTTAACCAAAACTATATCATCGGTAGGAACCATATATGAAGCAAGTTTGGCATCTTTTCTCAATGGTCTTACTGTCAATTCTCCGCCTACCAAGTTTTGTATCTTTTCCGATAACATATAGTCGACGAATTTTTTAGCATTTTCTTCATTCTTTGCCCCTTTTATAATCTGAACGGATTCTCCAGGGAATATGGCTCCCTCTTTTGGAAATACAACTTCTACAGGTGCTCCGTTTTTAATGTAATTTACAACCGGGTCTTCCCATGTTAAGCCTACAGGATATTCACCATCAGCTACACTTTTATGAAGTTGTCCTGAACTTGTAGACATTTTACCATCCAAATTAGCTATGAATTTATCAACAAAATCCCATGCTTTATCCGACATTGGATCTCCGTCTCCCATTGCATACAGCATTGCAGCAAGGGATTGAAATGCAGAACTTGAATTTGCAGGATCTCCGAATGCAATCTTTCCCTTTAATTCAGGATTTAACAAATCTTCAAATCCTTCCATTTTTATGTCGCCGATCAAATTTTTATTTACTATAAATACTGTAGGGTCGGCAAATGCAGGTGAGAAAAACCCTGATTTATTCCTAAATTGCTCTATCATGTTTTCATCTTCCGGAGAAACATACTCCATAAATAAATCCTTCTTTGAGGCAAGCATCGTCTCATCAGCGGCCCATAAGATATCTCCCATAGGGTTGTTCTTTTCTGATTCTACCCTCTTCAACAGCTCTCCTGTACCGGCTACAATCATTTCCACTTTTATACCTGTATCCTTCTCAAAATTAGGTATTACAGCGTTGTTTAAGCTTTCACTGCGAGCAGTATATACCACTAAAATATTATTATCGTCGGCTGATACTTTACTATTATCCGGTTCTTTTCCTTCATTGCTTGAACAGCCAGTCAATACAGTACTTAATAGCAGCATAATTATCAACGCTTTAGAAACCGTTTTCTTATTGAACATTTTCTGACCTCCATTATTATAAATTATATAACTCTTTATAAGTAAATTATAATATGTAAAAAAATATTAGTATATCCGATAAAAGAAAACGTTTATCCAAAATAACAAACAAAAAGCCAATCTCTCGACCGACTTTTCACTTATTATTCATATCTTAAGGCATCAATAGGATTCAATTTTGAAGCTTTATTTGCAGGATAAATACCAAAGAAAACACCAACTCCTGCTGAAAAAAGCCATGCTATTATAACAGTTTCAATAGAAAAACTTGGTGGTATTCTTATGATACTAGAAACGACAAAGGATAAGCTGAGTCCAACTATAGTCCCAATTATGCCGCCTATTCCGGATATAATCACAGATTCTACCAAAAATTGCAGTAATATGTCCTTCCGTTTAGCTCCTATAGCTTTTCTTATTCCAATCTCCCTAGTACGTTCTGTAACAGAAACGAACATTATATTCATAACTCCTATTCCTCCTACCAAAAGGGAAATAGCTGCTATAGCTCCAATTACCAAAGTTACAACCCCGGTAACTTTGTTTATCGATTCTAATTCTGCTTCAGCCGTTTGAACCATATATTTATTCTCTCCCTCGTTTCCATGCCTTTTCTCAATTAAACGAATTATCTTTTGAGTGAGACTATCTATATCCGTTTCCTTTCCCATACTCATCTCAAACTCAGAATAAAAACCTCCATTACCTGTTATTCTTTCTAAGGTAGTATAGGGAACAAAAACATTTCCAATGGTTTCTCCTCCCATAGCTTGAAGTGTAGTTTTTGGTTTTTCATATGTTCCAATAATAACTAAAGATATTGGACTTCCACCAATCTCTATATCCAAACTCTCTCCTAATACATTGCTTCTACCAAATATCTCTAATGCCATTTCCTTGTCTATAATACAAACTTGTCTTTTCCCTTTTACATCTTCGTCTGATAGATATCTGCCTTCAATCATATCCACCTTTTCAATTTTGATATAATTTTCATCCCCGCCATAAATTCCTGCATCTATCTTTTGACTTTTGGATTTTACTGTTCCTCTTTCATATATAGAGGGCACAATAGCTTCTATTTCATCCGAGAAAGTACTTTTTAGCACATCAATATCGTCGGAAGTAAGTAAGTCTCTGATTGTATAATTTTCTCTCCAGTTAATTGAAAAATAAGCAAATCCCGCGCCAAATGCTTCAAATTGTTCGTCGATCACCTTTTGGCTGCTTTCCCCTAACGCGACTATGGTAATAACCGAGGATATTCCTATGATAATGCCTAACATGGTAAGGAGTGAACGCATTTTATTTGAAAATATTGCACTCAATGATACCTTTATACTCTCAAGTAAATTCATAGACTTACCTCCTGTTTTTTGATGATAATCTGATTTTCAACAGGCTTATCCTCTATAATCTTACCATCCCTGCATACAATCATTCTTTTTGTATGCATTGCTATGTCAAACTCATGAGTAACCATTATAATCGTTACACCTTCCGCATTAAGCTGCTGAAATATGCTCATGACCTCATTACCGGATTTTGTGTCCAAGTTGCCGGTAGGCTCATCAGCAAAGATTAAACTTGGATTATTGACTAAAGATCTGGCAATAGCAACTCTCTGTTTTTGTCCGCCTGAGAGTTCATTGGGATTATGATGCATTCTTTCCTCTAACCCTACTTTCTGCAAAGCATTTATAGCTCTTTCCTTTCTCTGTTTGGCAGAAACACCTGCATAAATCATAGGAAGTTCCACGTTCTTCAAGGCGTTAACACGTGGAATCAAATTGAATGATTGAAATATAAAACCTATCTTCTTGTTTCGAATCTCGGCAAGCTCATCGTCGCTCATATCTTGAACACTCTCGCCATCTAATTCATAAATTCCTTCTGTAGGTTTATCTAAGCACCCAAGTATATTCATCAAAGTGGATTTCCCCGATCCGGAAGGACCCATGATGGATACAAATTCTCTTTCTTCTATTGATAAATTAATATTTTTTAAGGCCTCCACACTTACAATTCCAGTATTATATATCTTGCTTAAATTTTCTATTTTTATCATATTACATCACCTTGTCCACTATAACCTGACTTCCGTCTTTTATTCCTTCTGTGGGATTCATAATTACAGAATTTCCTTCTTTTATATCTCCTATTACTTCTATGGAAAAATCACTTCCTATACCGGTTTTTATTGTATTCTCCTTTACAATACCGTCATCGCTTACAGTAAATATGACCTTCTCTCCGTCTTTTTTAGTAAATATAGCCTCATAAGGAAGAGATAAGGCATCTGCTTTCTTCTGTGTTAAAATATCTATCTTTGCTGAAAAACCAGGTTTTAAAAATTCATCATTGTCTTTAATGGCTATTTTTATTTCCACTACATTTTCTTTACTTTGTATTTGCTCCAATGTCTTTGCGATGGAGCCTACATATTTTACTTTCCCTTCATATACTCTATCTTCAAACGAATCTCCTGTAATCTTCACGGAATCTCCTTCTTTAATTTTGCTTGCATCATATTCGTTAATATCCACTATGATTTCTAAGTGTTCTAAATCTTGGATCGACATCAATGCTACATGAGATTGTACTATTCCGCTTTCAGAAATATTGGTATCTACAATAGTCCCTGATATAGGGCTTTTTATAGTATATTTTTCTAATTCCTTTTCCAATTTCTCTGTTTCTATCTTTGCTAACTCTATTTTTTGCTTTTGAATAATTATTTCATTTTCAGGGTTAGAATTTTTTAATTTTTCTTCAGCTAATAAAAAATCATTGTAAAGCTGATCTACATCATCCTTTGATTTGTCAAATTCTACCTTGTTGATTATACCTTCATCATACAACTTAATATTTCTCTCATATGTATTTTTGGCATCTTCATATCTAATCTTTGCATTGGACAATTGAATTTCAAACTCTTTTGTCCCTTCATTTTCTAATTTTTTTAAACCTTCTTTTTCTATTTCAAGCCTTAACTTCGAATCCTTTATTCTATAAAGAATATCCGAGTCTTCCAATTTCATTAATATTTGATCTTTTTCAACTTTATCCCCTTCTTGAACATATATTTTTTCAATTTTTTCTTCCACATCCGATATGATATCCCTCTTATCCATTGAAAATATTGTTCCTGTAGTAAGGATGTGAGATTCTATGTCCTCTCTTACTATAGGTGTAGTTTGCACCACAACCCCATTAGGTTTTTTATTTTTAATTGCCATATTTACACCCGAAATCCCTAATACAGCAATTAAAACCACTAGAATAATTAATACTTTTTTCTTTCTATTCATATATTAAACTTCCTCCCAATTATTTAAATCTTTACCAAATGGTGGTATACCCTTCTCCATTTTATATGTTTGTTCATATAAATAGTAACTGGTAAATTGAACATACTGCTTCATTTATATTAACGTATACAATATATATATTACTGCAATTTATTGGAAATTTTTTATTAAAAGAATAAATTAAAAGAAAAAAGCTGGTCTTTCGACCAGCTCCTAATTAGTACCATCCTCTTAATTTCATTACCTCTGCAACCTTTTTTACCGAATGCATGTAGGCTGCTTTTCTCATGGTAACATCGTGTTCTTCTTTTATCTTCCATATATCTTTAAATGCATCTATCATTGCAATTTCTTGTTTTTCTACTACGTCACTTTCTGTCCAATAGTAGCCGTACAAATTTTGCACCCATTCAAAATATGAGACTGTAACTCCTCCCGAGTTTGTTAATATGTCAGGCGATACCGGTATTCCTCTTCTTTCCAGTGCTTCATCTGCATCAGGAGTTATAGGACCATTTGCCGCTTCACATATCATTTTTGCATTTATTTTCTCCGCAACTTCTTCTGTAATTGCATTCTCCATGGCTGCAGGTATAAGTATATCTACATCCAACTTCCAGAAATCATCTAAGCTTATTAGCTCTCCTTTAGGATACTCTAAGAAGTTTCTGTTTCCTTTCTTATAGAAATAATCATATAAATCTGCAAAATCTAATCCGTCTTTATTATAGATTGCATAAGTACCATAATTCGGTGTCCATTCTGCAACTGCTACTATTTTTGCTCCATGCTCTTGAACATTCTTGACTGTAAAACTTCCAACATTTCCAAAACCCTGTATTGCAACTTTTGCACCTTTTAGGTCTATTCCATGCTTTTTGGCAAATTCTCTTGCAATAACAGCAACTCCAAATCCTGTAGCTTCATTCCTTCCCTTAGAGCCGCCCCATTCAACAGGTTTACCTGTTATAACTCCAATTTCATTTTTTCCGGTTAATTTGATATACTCATCAACCATCCATGCCATTATTTGTCCATTTGTATTTACATCAGGTGCCGGTACATCAATTTTTTCACCTAAATACTTATGTAATCCATCTATATAACCTCTGGACAATCTTTCCAATTCTGCCTTTGATAACGTTTGCGGATCAACTGTAATGCCACCTTTTGCTCCGCCATAAGGAATCCCGGTAACACAGCATTTAAAAGTCATCCAAACGGATAATGCTTTTACCTCATCTAAATTTACAGCAGGATGAAATCTTACGCCTCCCTTCCCTGGTCCTATTGCGTCATTGTGGACAGATCTGTAACCTTTAAAAACTTTTACTGTTCCATCATCCATTTTGACCGGGATTGATAGCTCGATTACTCTTTGCGGTTCTTTAAGCAATTCATATACAGCCTTGTCCAATCCTAAAGAATCACAAGCCATTTTAATTTGCTTTTGTGCACTTTCCAATGGGTTAAGAATCTCTTTTGCCAAAACAATTACCTCCTATTGTTCATTAAAAAAGGATCCTTTCACAAATCCTTTCATTATTAAAAATTATAGCATACCTATTATTGCCAGTCAATACTGCCCATAGGTATGCTATAATCTTATACTATTTATTATCAAATTGATTTAAGAAATAAGAGAGTATAAACAAGCTATCATTTAGCCTAACATTTTCTACTACTATATTGTCCGGGTGTACCAAGTCTACTGGAGCGAAGTTCCATATACCTTTAATTCCGGATTCTATATATATCTGTGCTATTATTTGAGCTGATTCCTTTGGAGTAGTGATTATCCCTATTTCTACCTTGTGATTTGCAATATAATCTTTTATAGTTTCAACGTCCAGAACTTCAATATCCCTAATTTTTAATCCTATCATTCTCGGATTCCTGTCAAATAAGCTCAATATTTTAAATCCCGCATCCTCAAAACCTTTATAATTTGCAATAGCCTGCCCTAAATTACCGGCACCAACTATTATTGCATTATATTTTTTATCCAGTCCTAGGATTTTACCTAATTCCCTATGCAAATCCTCTACATTATATCCATAGCCTTGTTGCCCAAATCCCCCAAAGTTATTTAAGTCCTGCCTAATTTGAGAAGCTGTAAATCCCGTTAAATTGCTCAACTCTTGGGATGAAATCTTTCTGATTCCCTTTTCTAATAACTCAGTTAAATACCTATGATATTTAGGCAATCTTCTTATAACGGTTATTGATACTTGTAAATCCTTTTCCATCTGCTTATCACCACCTCAAAACTTTCTATTTTCTAAATATTAAAACACAATCGCAATCATTAACCCAAGATTGCTTCACGGTTTAATAAATACATAATATAAAACCGCCTAGTTTGTTTAAGTTAGTTGCATTTATTATAACATTTAGTTATTTTCCTGTCAATTTATACATGGAGGTGGCAATAAGTATATTTTGTTTATCTATTTGCAAAAAGTTCTTCATCAGGTATTTTGCTTATTTCAATACCTACCATGGCTTCACCTAAATCACGTGAAACCTCTAATAGGACTTTAGGATTATCATAATTTTTTACTGCTTCCACAATTGCTCTGGCTCTTTTTTCGGGATTTCCCGATTTAAAGATTCCTGAGCCCACAAATACTCCGTCACATCCTAATTGCATCATAAGAGCTGCATCAGCAGGAGTTGCTATTCCACCTGCAGCAAAATTCAAAACAGGCAAATTGCCTTTTTTTGCAACATCAACCACTAAATCATAAGGCGCTCCCATTTCTTTTGCGGCTGTCATCAATTCTTCCTTAGGCATATTTTGTAATCTTCTGATTTCAGACATGATAACTCTCATATGCCTTACAGCCTCTATTACATTCCCAGTTCCTGCCTCACCTTTCGTTCTGATCATGGATGCTCCTTCACCAATTCTTCTAAGAGCTTCACCTAAATTCCTTGCACCGCATACAAAGGGAACGCTGAAATCCTTTTTATCAATATGAAAACTATCATCAGCCTGTGTAAGCACTTCACTTTCATCAATATAGTGTACCCCTAGTTCTTCAATGATTTGTGCTTCGACAAAATGGCCAATTCTTACTTTTGCCATTACGGGAATAGACACTTCCTTCAGTATTTCTTCGATTAATTTTGGGTCGGACATCCTAGCTACTCCGCCATATTTCCGTATATCGGCAGGAACTCTTTCCAATGCCATAACCGCTGCTGCACCTGCATTCTCTGCAATTTTAGCTTGCTCTGCATTGATTACGTCCATTATAACTCCGCCTTTAATTTTGCTGTTCAACTCAGACACTTTATTATTCACATTCATCCTCCTATATATACATTTTATTATTATATATATTGTATCATGATACTTTTAGCAGTGTCAATACACTTTTTTAATAATATCGATACAGTATTGTAATTCACAAAGGAATCTACACTTTAAAAAAATTATAATAAATAATTTATAGTCGGGAATTATATTATTATAAGAAACTCATTAACAGAAAGTTCTTTTATTATTTTGATTAAAGTAGAGCTTTCCTATTCATTATAAAATAACTTTAGGAGGTCTTTTAATGGCAAGTGCAGAACAACTTAGAAAAATTCCGCTTTATTGTGACAAATATTTGGTAGAGTCCATTGATGAACACAATCTAACAAACAGTGTAAGCGACAAACATGATAGCTGCATAAAATGTGCTCATTACAATGAAAAAGGATTGTGTAACCTAGGATTAATTGACAAAGTTTTATCATCAATGTCAATGGAATTGGATTTCAAATCATAACACTCCACTTTAAATGGAGTGTTATTTTTGATACAATAAACATATTATATAAAATTCTATACACTGTAACAAGTCCACCATTTATTAGTTCTCAGTAGAAATGACAGTGTATGTAGGATTTTCAGTAATTAGGAGATGAAACAATGCCAATTCTTTCATGCAGCAATTTAATGAAATCATATGTTGTTGATACAATATTTGAAAATATAAGTTTTAATGTAGAAGAAGGAGACAAAATAGGTGTTATTGGTCTTAATGGAGCAGGTAAAACAACTCTTTTTAATATATTGTCCGGTGAATTGAATAAGGATTCAGGAGAAATATATGTTCAAAGGGATTTAAAAATAGGATATCTAAAACAACACGTAAATATAACAAGTGATAATACGGTGTTTCAAGAGTGTTTAGAAGTATTTCAATACCTTATAGATATGGAGGAAAATTTAAGAGTTTTGGAACAAAAAATATCCATAGAGGGAAATAAAGGGGACTCCAATATCCTCAATTCTCTCATGGATGAATATGGTTCCCTTTCAGAAGAATTCTCAAATTTGAATGGCTATGGGTATAAATCAGAGATTAAAGGAATATTAAAAGGAGTAGGATTTAGCGACGATGACATGGATAAGGATGTTAATATACTGAGCGGTGGACAAAAATCAAGGCTATCCTTGGCTAAACTTTTACTTACAAAGCCGAACCTTTTGTTATTGGACGAGCCTACCAATCATTTAGATATAGATGCTATATCTTGGTTAGAAAGATTTTTAAAGGAATATAGAGGAGCAACCCTTATTATATCCCATGATAGATATTTCCTAGATAATATAGTTAATAGAATCTTTCATTTAGAAAATAAAAATTTAACTATATACAATACAAATTATACAAAATTCATGACTCAAAGAAAAAGGGATTTGGATCTTTTAAAGAAAAAATATGAAGATCAGCAAAAGGAGATTAAACGACAAGAGGAAATCATAACTAGATTTATGAATTACGGAGGCTCTCGTTATATAAAACAAGCACAAAGCCGACAAAAACTCCTTGATAAAATGAAAGTAATTAACAAACAAATTACTTCAAAAAAGACTAGGATAAGATTTGAGCCAAAAATAAAATCCGGCAGAGATGTCCTACGCGTAGAAGAAATAAAAAAATCATTTGGAAATTTTGAATTATTAAATGATATAAACTTTAACATATATAGAGGTGAGAGGGTAGGACTTATAGGTCCAAATGGCATTGGCAAAACAACGCTTTTCAAAATAATACTCGGAACTCTTTCAAGGGATAATGGAAATATAGTAATAGGTCATCATGTAGTCCCCGGTTATTTTGACCAAGAAATGACAAAACTTAATTTTGATAAAACGATTATCGATGAAATATGGGATGAGAATCCTAGTTTAGATTATTTTGATATTAGAACCATATTGAGCCAATTTTTGTTTATCGGTGATGATATTTTTAAAGAAATTAATGATTTAAGCGGCGGCGAAAAGGCAAGAGTTGCCCTAATAAAGCTAATACTGTCTCAAGCCAATTTCCTGCTGATGGATGAACCTACAAATCATCTTGATATAGATTCCAAAGAAGTCTTGGAGGATGCACTATTGGATTATGAAGGCACTTTGTTTGTCATATCCCATGATAGATATTTTCTAAATAGAGTCACTAATAAAATCTTGGAATTGACTGAAGAAGGCATCAACGAATTTTTAGGAAATTATGATTACTATTTGGAAAAGAAAAATGAAACTTTTTATGAAGAAGATGAAGAAAACAACAAGACCAAAACTCAAATAAAACTTGAAAGAAAAAAGGAAAAGGAAATTATAGCAGAAGAAAGAAATAGAAAGAAAAAAATATCAGAATTAGAAGGAAAAATCGCCGAATCTGAAAAAGAATTAAAAAATATAGACAATGAATTATGTAAGCCGGAAATCTATGAGGATCATGAGAAAATTGTCGAACTAAGTAGGATAAGGGAAGATATTGAAAACAATCTAAATCGACTTTATGAAGATTGGATGAAGCTAACTTAAAATCTAATCCACACTAAATCAACAAGTTATGCACATTATCCACAGGGTTATCCCCAGCTTATATGCTATATCAGCTAATTTTCCTTGGTTTTGCCCACATTATCCACAGCATATTATGGTAAACCATTTATATTATGTGGATAAAATGGGTAAAATTTTGTTAATACCTATCAGTTTATGTCTAAATTTGGATTAACGCTCACACCTAAATCTGATTCATTTCCATTTATATACTGGAAGTATCCTGCTGCTCCAATCATGGCAGCATTGTCGGTACAAAGTATTTTTGAAGGATAATATATTTTTATACCTTCCATCTTCCCTTTTTTCTCCATCATATTTCTAAGCCCCTCATTTGCAGCCACACCACCGGCAATTACTATCTTGTCAGATTTTCTTGATTTCGCAAGTCTAAATGACTTTCCCACAAGAACATCCAATACTGCTTGTTGAAAACTTGCAGCAACATCTTCTACGATTATTTCATTCCCCTTTTGCTTTTCCTGATTTAAATAATTAAGTACTGCTGTTTTCAATCCACTAAAGCTAAAATCATAAGTTTTATCATCTAAAAATACCCTAGGAAACTCTATTGAATCCTTATTCCCCTGTTTTGCTAATTTGTCAATAAAAGGACCTCCGGGATATGGAAGTCCCAAAGCTCTTGCTACTTTATCAAATGCTTCTCCTGCTGCATCGTCTCTAGTTCTGCCTACAAGTTCATAATCTACATAGGAATTAACTTGTACTAAATAACTATGCCCTCCGGATACGATCAGACAAGTAAAAGGCGGTTTTAGATCCTTATGATCTATATAATTTGCACAGACATGTCCCTCTATATGATTTACTCCAATTATTGGAATATTAAGTCCATAAGCCAATGCCTTAGCAGTAGATAGCCCCACCAGTAAAGCACCTACTAATCCCGGTCCCCTTGTTACGCTAATTAAATCTATATCTTTAAAGCCTATCTTAGCTTCATCCAAAGATTCCTGTATAATCTGATTTATACATTCTATATGTTTTCTTGAAGCAATTTCCGGTACAACTCCTCCAAATTTCCTATGAATCTCAATTTGGGAGGATATAATATTGGATAAAACCTCTCTGCCGTCTTTTATAACTGCCGAAGAGGTTTCATCACAGGAAGTTTCTATAGCTAATGTTAACATTTTACTCCTCCTATCAATTTGTTCTCCACATAATTATTGCATCTTCATTATTATCCGAATAATACCTCGGTCTAACTCCGAAATCAATAAATCCATATTTTTTATATAAATTTTGTGCGACTATATTTGATTTGCGAACTTCCAAAGTCATATTGTTTATATCATTCTCACTGCACAAATCGATTAAACCGCAAATCAACTTATTGCCTACACCTATTCCCCTATAATCCCTATTCACAGCTATATTGGTAATATGACCTTCATCCAATATAAACCAAATCCCTCCATAGCCTACAATTTTATCATCTATTGCTGCTACTATATAATGAGCCAACAGATTGTCCCTTATTTCCATTTCAAATGCGTTCCTAGACCAAGGTGTTGTAAAAGATTGTTTTTCGATTTCCATAATACTATCTAAATCATCTATTTCCATTTTACGGATAATAATTTCCATATCTATTGCTCTCTTTCATTTAATTCCCTTTGAGCTTGAGATTCTCTCAAGTATTCCGGTACCAATGTAAAATAATTGTCTGTAATCCCATTTTTATATTTAATCAAAGCCAATTCACAAACACTCGATGCTAAAGGCATATTTTGTCCTACATTCGAAAATCTCACTTTATCATTTAATACACTTTTTATTTTATCTTTGAACAATACGCTGCCGTTACCATTGACAACAATATTTTCATAATCTTTATAAAGTCTATCTAACAGAACATCAATTTCCATTGCTGCAGGTTCCATTATAGTAATTAGGTTTTCCCTTTCCCATTTATATATACCCGTATATACCCTGTTTCTCCTTGCATCTATCATCGGGACTACTATATCATTGAAGGGTAAATTAAAAGCAAGTGCTTCCAATGTTGAGACTCCTACTACAGGCTTATCATTGATATGGGCAAATGCTTTTATAGTTGCAAGTCCAATTCTCAGTCCTGTGAAGGAACCGGGACCTGTTGAGACCCCAAAAATATCTATATCTTCAATCTTCAGCTGCAAATTATCCAAAATCTCTTTGACCATTGGCACCAATCTTTCTGAATGGCTCATATCCTCATTTAATGAGTATTCCCCTAACAGCATATTTTCATCTATTACCCCACAAGTTGTCATAAGTGTAGATGTGTCCAGACCCAATACTTTCATTAGCGATTCAACTCCTTAATCAATTCATCATAGCTCCCGCCATTTCCGCTGATATGTAAAATTCTCTCATTATCGTCATTTCCCTTTTCAATATCTATAACTATCCTTATATCAGGTATCATCTTCTCTATTTTATCCGCCCACTCTATGATACATACACCTTTTCCATAAAAATACTCATCAAAGCCTAAGTCATAAAGCTCGTGAGCATTTTCCAATCTATATACATCAAAATGATATACAGGAAATTTCCCTTTGTATTCGTTAATAAGGGCAAAAGTTGGACTTGTAATGTATTCATCTACCCCCAACCCACGTCCAATAGATTTAGTTAGAGTAGTTTTGCCCGCCCCCAGGTCACCATTTAGGCAGATGATATCTCCGCCTTTTAATAGAGAACCAAGTTTGATCCCAAACTCCTCCGTTTCTTCTAAATTTGATAGTTTTATTTCCACAGCCTTTCAACCTCTTTCATCTATTGCTAATATTTAATTATATCAAATCAATTCACAATGTACAATTCACAGTTTTAAAGTATCTCTTTATCATAAAAAATCACAGGATTGATGATAACCTTATACTATCACCTTATGATTTTATCCTTACCATACTCACTTGCAGCGATTTAACTGCATATACTTGATAAGTTAAAATAATTTCTTCATTAAAAAACGACTAAATCTTTAAGAGCACTACCAAGAATTATGGTCGTAAAATCCAATACAACTAAAACATATTATATCAGAACTCCCAAAATCCCTGAAATTAAAATTATTATTACAGGATTTATTTTAGTTTTTAAAAGAAGTAAAAGGCTTAACACAAATATAAAAACATTTTGCAAACTTATTAATTGAAAAATATTTTCCGCTGTTTCATTTAAACTGATACCGCTTTTAAAGAATGCTGTTTCTGCAACTACTAAGGCAGCAGAAATAATAAGTCCCGCAATTACCGGTCTTATTCCATAAAAAGCCATGGTTTTTAGTGGATGTTTACTAAACTTAAAAAACACATTCGCAACAATTAAAACAAGCAATAGGGAAGGAAGAGTAACACCTATTGTTGCAATTATTCCTCCTAGGATTCCTCCTGCATTATATCCGATAAAGGTTGCAGAATTAACCGCTACAGGCCCTGGAGTCATTTCCGATATAGCAATTATATCTATAAGATCAGATGAAGAAATCCAATTATACATTGCATTTTCTGATTGAATAAGAGGTATCATGGCATATCCACCTCCAAAGCTAAAAAGACCTATTTTAAAAAAAGATAAAAATAATCTAAGATATTCCAATGTCATCTTCCTCCCTATTAATTATTTTTTTGCTTAATTTTGGAAAGAAGAAATAAATTATTATTCCAATCAAAGCACCGGCAATTATTACAAATATAGCCTGCACTTTAAAAAAAGTAATTGCGATTACAGTGAATAATAATATGATAGCTCCAAGTTTATCTTTTACTGATTCCTTTGCAATTTTTACTCCGGCTACCAATATTAAAGCTACAATTGCAGGACTTATTCCATCGAATATTGCATCAAATATTGGATTCCCCCTAACAATAGAAAAAAACATTGCAATCAAGGTTATAGTAATTAGAGATGGCAAAACAACTCCGGCTGTAGCTACAACTGCTCCTAATCTACCCAATACTTTATACCCTATAAAAGTTGATGTATTTATAGCTATGGCACCGGGAAGCGATTGGGCAACTGCAAAAACATCAATAATCTCTTTTTCACTAATCCATTTTTTATTATCAACTATTTCTCTTTCAATTAAAGGAATCATAGCAAAACCTCCGCCAAAGGTAAAAGCTCCTACTTTAAAAAAACAAATAAATAATTGAAGGAATCTTTGTCCCTTACTTTTTTCATTCATAAACTCACCTCATTATTAATTATTTGACCAATTCTTCAACAACCATAGCAGCTGAACCCAATGCACTCTTCATACTTGAAAATTAAATATATTATAGCATTTTATGCCAAAGTGATAAATATTTTGATTAATTATTCAACTTTCTCGGTATATTTAATAGGTTAAGGGGTATATTTGTTATATGTAAATTATAAACAATCAAAACAAAAATAACAAATTAAAAGGAGGTCTAATTCATGAGATTAAAAGACAAGGTAGTTATAATTACCGGTGCCAGTTCAGGAATGGGCAATGAAGCATCTCTTTTATTTGCTAAAGAAGGAGCAAAAGTCGTAGCGGTTGCAAGAAGAAAAAATAGACTAGAGGAATTGGCAACAAAAGCTGAGAATACGGAAGGCAAAATAATTCCACTTCAAGCTGACATATCCGATGAAAACAATCTGGATAATGTCATCAAATTTACAATGGATGAATTCGGAAAAATTGACATATTGATTAACAATGCAGGAATCTTGGATGACTACATGCCTGCCGGAGACATGACCGACGATATGTGGGATAGCGTACTAAATGTCAATCTTACAGCTCCTATGAAACTGATAAGAGGAGTTCTTCCAATCATGATAAAGCAAAACAAAGGAAATATAATTAATGTAGCATCAGTTGGAGGTTTGCATGGAGTAAGAGGCGGAGCAGCATATGTAACGTCTAAACATGGCCTATTAGGTCTTACTAAAAATACTGCTTATGTTTATGCTGATAAAGGTATTCGCTGCAATGCTGTATGTCCCGGAGGTGTAGCCACTGAAATAAGTGCAAAAGAACCAAATGAACTCGGTCTAAGTAAGTTGATGTCCGGTGTAAACACTTCACCAAGAGAAGGGACATCCGAAGAAATTGCAAATATACTTTTATTCTTAGCATCTGACGAATCAAGCTTAATCAACGGTGCTAGTATTGTTGCCGATTCAGGCTGGACTGCTTACTAAAAAGTAAGTCTTGGAATTTAATTGTTCCAAGACTTATTTTTAGTTTTATCTGTGCAATATAGGCGATACTCTTTTGTAGATCAATATGGTAACTATAGTTAGTAATGTTCCTTTTAAAAGATTAAATGGAACTATTGAAAACAGCATCAAAGTTTTTAAGTCTACAATTTTATTGCTTAATTTAGCTCCCATATCTACAAATGCTTGCGTAGATTGCCCCATTAGCTTCGCATAAAATGGAAACATAATATAGTAGTTTGCAAGTGTAATTGCAATAGTCATCACTATAGTCCCTGCTATTAATCCAATTACCGCATTTTTAAAAGTTTTATTTTTATAATAAAATGCTCCTGCAGTATAAGCAAATACTGCTCCAACTACAAAGTTGGCTAATTCACCTATTCCTCCTGTTGTAGTCCCTTCAATTATTACATTCAATATATTCTTTAAAAGTTGAATAATAACTCCCGCCATAGGTCCTAAAGCAAAGGAACCAATAAGAGCAGGTAAATCGCTGAAGTCCATCTTAATAAAAGGCGGTGCTAAAAATACCAATGGAAATTCAAAGAACATAAGAATAAATGAAACCACTGCTAATACCGAGACTTTGACCATAATCTTGGTGTTCCATGACTCTTTTTTTAATGAATACACAAAAATTCCTCCCTTTTTTTATTCCTTCAGGGATTTAAAAAAACCCCGAAGTTTTTCTTCGGGGCAAATAGACAAACCATCTATTTACATCTTCTCTCATCCAGACTATACTGTCGGCCTTGGAATCTAACCAAGTCAACCTAATAATAGGCTCGCGGGCTATACCGCCGGTGAGGAATCACACCTCGCCCTGAAGATATAATTTTTAATATTTCTTTATAGTTTAATATTATTACTATGAAGATTAATTGTCAAGCAAAAATCATAATCTAATCCATTAAGTTCTCATGGTAAATAGGAAAAGATATCAAGAATCTTGTACCCTCCCCTAATTTACTGCATACTTCTATCTCCCCTCCGTTTTTTTCAATACTCCTTTTAGCAATTTTTAAACCCAATCCCGTTCCCTTTGCTTTTGTAGTAAATTCCACTTTAAACAATCTTTCCATATTTTCAGGAGAAATACCTACCCCTGTATCCTTAATTTCTATATATACCTTGTTTCCCAAATCGTATAACTTAAGAGATAAAGTTCCCGACTTATCCTCCATGGATTCTATTGCATTCATAATAATATTTAAAAGGCTCTGCCTTAACTCATATTCATTGCACAATATTCTTGAATATGAGTTAAGAAGAAAATTAAGTTGAATCTCATTCCCAAGAGAATTCAATATATCCAGTTTAAAACGTACCATATCTACAGTTTTTAAAATTATTGACTGTATGTCATAAGGCTTTTTTTCCTCTTCATTATAACCTTGTGTAAAATTATAATATCTATCCAATGCATCTTTAAAGCTCAACGTGGCTTTAACGATATTTATAAGGTTTGTCTTAACATCATCATCTACATCTTTTATTAAAGACAACTGTGCCAATCCGGATATAGTAGCTAATATATTCTTCAAGTCATGAAAAACTCCTTCTGATAAATCTACCATTATTTTGAAACTTTCCATTCCAAACAATTCTTTATCTTCTAATTCGGTAGATTTTAGCATTGTATCCCCCCTATTCTTACCCCTTCATGCTCAATGATATTCTTCCCCTATTAATATCTATATCTATTATCTTTACTTTAACAATATCCCCTATTTTAACAATTTCCTTTGGATGTTTTATAAATCTGTCACTTAATTCCGATATATGAACTAAACCGTCCTCCTTTACACCAATATCTACAAAGGCTCCAAAATCTACTACATTTCTTATGGTTCCATTTAATATCATATCTTTTTTTAAATCTTCTATCTTCATTACATCTTGCCTTAATATGGGCTTTGGCATCTCATCCCTTGGATCTCTACCCGGTTTTTCTATCTCTCCAATTATGTCCTTTAGAGTAGGAACTCCTACTTTAAGCTCTTTGGAAATCTTTAATACATCAGCGTTTTGATAATCAACATTCAATAATGCTCGAGCAATATTATAGGACTCCGGATGTACTGAAGTGTTATCCAAAGGCTCATCTCCTTCAGGAATTCTTAAAAACCCGGCACATTGTTTATATGTTTTTTCTCCAATATTTTTAACATTAAGCAGCTCCTCTCTTAATCTAAATTTGCCATTTTCCTCTCTATAGCTCACAATGTTACTTGCAACCCTAGTGGTAATTCCCGCTACATATTTAAGCAAAGATGGACTAGCTGTATTCAAATCTACTCCAACAGTATTGACGCAATCCTCAACAACACCGGTTAAAGCTTCATCTAATTTCACTTGGTTTAAATCATGCTGATATTGACCTACGCCTATGTGTCGCGGCTCGATCTTTACCAGCTCTGATAAGGGATCTTGTAATCGCCTGCCAATGGACACAGCTCCCCTAATGGAAACATCTAGGTTTGGAAATTCCTTTATACCCAGTTCGGAGGCCGAATAAATTGACGCTCCCGCTTCGCTTACAATCATATAAGATACATTTTCCTCAAGCCCCCTAAGCATTTCTGCTACTACTAGTTCAGTTTCTCTAGATGCTGTCCCATTTCCAATAGAAATTAGATTTACATTGTATTTCTTTATCAAATCTTTTAATATGACCTTTGTTTTATCAATCTGCTTTTGCGGTTCTGTTGGATATACCGTTGTATAATCCAACAATCTGCCCGTATCATCTATAACTGCGACTTTGCATCCCGTTCTAAAGCCGGGATCAACAGCCAATACATTTTTACCCTTGATTGGAGGCTGCATAAGTAACGGTTTGAGGTTTAATGAAAATACTTTTATAGCTTCCTCTTCAGCTTTTTCTGTCAGATTGTTTCTGATTTCCCTTTCGATTGAAGGAAATAATAGTCTCTTGTATCCATCTTCAACAGCCAATTCTAAATATGGTGTTGTGATATTTTTTGAATTTCTTATGATTTTAGTTTTTAATAAATTGATAACATCTTCATCAAATATATTTAAACTAATTTTAAGTTTCTTTTCTTTTTCTCCTCTATTTATTGCTAATATTCTATGATTGGCTATTGATTTGATAGGTTCCTTGTAGTCATAATACATCTCGTAAACTGATCGTTCGTTCCTATCTACCCCCTCTACTTCTATAAATCCCTTGCTCTTAGCCATATTTTTGATTAGAGCCCTATAAGCTGCATCATCGGATATAACCTCCGCTATAATATCCATTGCCCCGGCTAAAGCATCTTCCTCATCATATACTTCCTTTTCTTCATTTATATATGTAGCAAGAATCTCTTTAAACCTTTTTTCGTCAATTTCCTGATTCAAAATTATCTCTGCCAATCCCTCCAATCCTTTTTCCTTAGCTATAGTAGCTCTTGTCCTACGCTTTGGTCTGTATGGTCTATATAAATCATCGATCCTTTGTAAGGATTCGGATTTTAAAATTTCCTCTTTCAATCCTTCGGTTAATTTTCCCTGTTCGTCTATTAGTCTAATAACCTCTTTCTTTCTTGATTCCAAATTTCGAAGATAATTTAGTCTATTAGATAATTCTCTTATAACCGTATCCTTCATTTCTCCTGTTTGTTCTTTTCTATATCTTGCAATAAATGGGATTGTATTTCCCTCATCTAGTAATTCGACTGCATTTTGTACATTTTTAAGCTTCAAATTAAATTCTTTTACTAAAATTTCTAAAATCTCCATTTTCTCCTACCTTTCAAAAAACACTATATTATGATATTCTACATAAATTCAAAAAATCCTTCTTAATATGTAATAATTTTCCAAAGATATTACAATACTTTTAAATTATTTTAAATCTTATAAATACGAAAAGCCCATCATTGCTGGGCTTTTATCTTTAAATATTCATTAATAAAAATATCAATATCTCCATCCATTACTCTATATACATCCCCGACTTCCACATCTGTACGATGATCCTTTACCATGCTATATGGATTAAATACATAGGATCTGATTTGGGAACCCCAGCCAATCTGAGAATAGCTGCCTTGTATATCCTCAACCTTTTCCTTATTTTCTTCTTCTTTAATTTGTATAAGTTTTGCTTTCAGCATTTTTAATGCTGTTTCTTTATTCATATGTTGAGATCTTTCTGACTGGCACTGTACCACAATTCCCGTTGGAATATGAGTAATCCTTATGGCTGAATCCGTAGTATTTACATGCTGGCCGCCGGCTCCTGTAGACCTATATGTGTCAATTTTTAAATCCTTTTCGTTGATTTCAACATTTACATCCTCATTTAATTCAGGAAAGACATCTATACTTGCAAATGACGTATGTCTCTTGCCTGATGAATCAAAAGGAGAAATGCGAACCAATCTGTGTACTCCTTTCTCAGACTTTAAAAATCCGTAAGCATTAAACCCTTTGATAAGAAGTGTAACAGATTTTACTCCTCCTTCAGTATCTGCTAAAAGATTTAAAGTTTCAATGCCAAAACCTTTGGATTCTGCCCATCTTCGATACATCCTCAAAAGCATCTCAGCCCAATCCTGAGCCTCAAGTCCGCCTGCTCCTGAATGGATAGAAAGTATGGCATTGTTTTTATCATATTCACCACTGAAAAGTGTAGATAATTTAAAATCTTCAGCATTTTTAACAAGATCATCTAAACTTTTTTTTATCTCCTTGTAATCTTCATAGCTTTCTTCCTCTATGACCAATTCAATTAAAGTTTCTAAATCATCAATTTCCGCTATTAAATCTTCATACTCTTTTATCTGTGTATTTAATCCTTTAATTTCTTGCATTGTCTTTTGAGCTTTTTCGATATCATTCCAGAATCCTTCCTCGTAAGACAATTTCTCTAGGCTTTTTGCCTTTCCCCTTAGACTATCCAAGTCAAAGGGAAACACCTATTTCTTCTACCATTTTTCTTATGTTTGATAAATTTTCTCTATCTGCATAAATATCTTCCAATATATCACCCTTTCCATATCAATTCACAATTCACAATGCACAATGCACAATTAAAAGCCTTTAATTTCTGCTGATGTAATCACAATTCACTATGTTCTTACCTATTACATATTACCTTTTACCTATTACCTCTTACTTATTTATTCGCTCCACAGCATTTTTTATACTTCTTTCCGCTTCCACACGGGCACGGATCGTTCCTTCCTATTTTTTTCCCTTTTCTGACTGTAGTTTTATTTGCTTCTTCCTTGTTGTTTTCTATAGGTTGTGCTACTCTTTTTCTTTTAATTTTATCCGGATTTTCAACATGATATAAAAATCCTACAGTTTCTTCCCAGATATTTTGAGTCATCTCTTCAAACATATCAAAACCTTCAATCTGATATGCACGCACCGGATCTTCCTGCCCATATGCACGCAATCCAATTCCTTGCCTCAATTGGTCCATTGCATCTATGTGATCCATCCATTTGCTGTCTA
>ENA-UOOK01001274-UOOK01001274.1-fermentation-metagenome-genome-assembly--contig:-NODE-1274-length-33236-cov-8.890208_pt1 | contig 33236 bp, 24 predicted proteins | sample MGYA00245777_ERZ724023 | MGnify/ENA primary metagenome ERZ724023 (study PRJEB28704, sample SAMN03018312) | fermentation metagenome | biome: anthropogenic terrestrial biome; feature: soil; material...
ATCATAGACATCAAACACCATGTCCATGTGCAAAACATCGACAGTAAGCTCTCCGAAGTCCTCGGGGTAATATTTGTACAGACTATTATTCATAAAAAGATCACCGGGGAAAATTTATGAGTGTTATATTGTTGGATAGAAAAGGGTGAGGAGGGATTTAAAGGTGTAGTTTGAGAAGGGGGAGAGAAAGTTTGGTAAATTCTATAGATTCGTTCATTGAAAACTGTTTGAAGCCTTCCAAGTAGTTTGTCTATTTTCTCCATGAAAACTTGGTTGTTTTCGAAAAGCTTTTCAATAATATTTTTAATAGTGACCTTGAAGAATGTTGATTAAAAATTGAGAAAGCCTCACAGATCATGTTCTTGCTCATATGAGTTTAATTTTTGCAGGGTAAATTATGGAAAGTAATAAGAAAAACGAATTAAAAGCAGTTGATTTTTTTTGCGGTGCCGGAGGTATGACATACGGTATGTCTTTGGCAGGAATCAAAGTACTGGCAGGTATTGATATTGATCCCAAATGCAAAGAGACTTATACGATTAACAATCCCGAAACCAAATACATTCAAAAAGATATTTATGAACTTACTGAAGAAGAGCTCGCAGAAGTAACCAATATTCGAAAGAATGATGATTCTTTAATTTTCATAGCTTGCAGTCCATGTCAGTTTTGGACCAAGATAAGTACTGAAAAGGAAAAGAGCAAGGAAACTAAAGATCTTTTAGTGCAGTTTCAACGTTTTGTAGAATGGTTCAAACCCGGTTACTTGGTTGTTGAAAACGTTCCCGGCCTTAAGAAACACAAAAAAGAAAAAGTTTTGGAAGGATTTATTACTTTTCTGAGAGAAGAATCTTACGAGTTAGATGATGGTTTCATTAAAGCAAACAATTACGGTGTCCCGCAGACTCGCGAAAGATATTTGTTGATGGCAAGCCGAGTTTCGGACCGGATTACGCTTCCTGCAGAAGAGCCTGACGAGAACTTAATATTAAGAAATTTTATTGGAACACATAACGGATTTCCGGCTATAGACGCAGGACATAGGGATAATTCTGACTTTATGCATACGGCAGCAAATCTTTCCGAAAAAAATAAGAGAAGAATTCGGATAACTCCCAAAGATGGTGGAGATCGTTCAAATTGGAAAGATAATCCCGAACTTCAGATAGATGCATATAAAGGAAAAGATCATATTTTTAGGAATGTTTACGGTAGAATGTATTGGGACAAACCAGCGTCCACCATTACAACAAAATTCCACAGCCTTTCTAACGGGAGATTCGGACATCCTGAAGAAGATAGAGCTATTTCATTAAGAGAAGGGGCAACGTTGCAGACATTTCCAAAGGACTACAAGTTCATAGGATCAAGCATAGATTCCATATCCAGACAAATAGGAAATGCAGTGCCACCCGAGCTTGCAAGAAGAATAGGAAAGGAAATTGTAGAGAACTATATGAAGGAAAAATTTCAGGATTAAAAAGGAGAAATTACATGGCTAAATTCAAAGCTCGTGCAAGAACTATAGATATGTTAGGCAGACAGCAGATAGCAGGAATTCCTACAGCTATCAGCGAGCTGTTTAAGAATGCACATGATGCTTATGCAGACCATGTAGAGGTAGATTACTTTCGCTCAGACGGTTTGTTCGTGCTTAGAGACGATGGTCTCGGGATGACTAATAAAGAATTTGAAGACAGATGGTTAACTTTAGGTACTGAAAGTAAATTAGGCTATAAAAGAGGATTAACACTTCCACCAAGAGATCCTGAAAAGCCCGATAGGCCGATAATGGGGGAAAAAGGCATTGGAAGATTGGCAATTGCATCAATCGGCCCTCAAGTCCTGGTTTTAACTCGTGCAAAGAGAAATGAAAAATTACACGATTTAGTAGTAGCTTTTATTAATTGGAGTCTTTTTGAGCTTCCAGGGATAGATCTAGACCAAATCGAAGTCCCAATACGTACATTCAAAAACGGTGAGGTTCCAACTGAATCAGATATTAGTAAAATGGTAGATGAAGTACTTCATAATATTGAGAACTTGGAAGAAACAGGGAGTATTTCTGATGAGGATTCGGTGAAGCTAAATGAGCAATTAAGAAATTTTTCATTAGATCTTCATCAAATCTATAATTTCCTTGGGGGGCTCAGTATTTCTGGAATGGGGCATGGCACTCATTTCTTTGTATTGCCTTCTGATGATATCTTGAAATCTTTAATTGACGATGAAAAAGACGACTCTGCACCAGCTTTAAAGAAAACATTACTCGGTTTCACAAATACTATGGACACTGAATTGACTACCTCAAAAATAAAAGTTTGTTTCAGAGATCACAAGACAGACGAATACTTTGATGACATAATTGCCGAAGATAAATTTTTTACTCCTGATGAATTTAGTATGGCAGATCACCATATTCAGGGATCCTTTGATGAGTATGGAACATTCAAAGGTACTGTAATAGTCTATGGAGAGAAAATAACTGAACATGTTATAAATTGGAATAACAGAAAGGATATGAAGACATTATGTGGTCCATTCAAAATTAACGTGGGGTATGTTCATGCAGAAGTAAATAGTACAAAAATTCCACCTGAAGAGCACGCCAAACTTATACCAAAATTGACTAAAATAGGCGGACTTTATATATATAGGGACGGAATTAGAATTTTGCCTTATGGTGGTACAGATTACGATTTTTTAGGAATGGAGAATAGAAGAAGCAGAAGTGCATCCTACTACTTTTTTACATTTAGAAGGATGCTTGGGTATATAGAGATTTCTCGAAAAGACAATTCTAACCTAATAGAAAAAGCTGGTCGTGAGGGGTTTAGGGAAAATAAAGCTTATTCTCAATTCAAAGATATACTAACGAATTTCTTTATACAGCTAGCTGCAGACTTCTTTAGAAAAGGGGGAGAAAAGTCCGAATATTGGTTCGATCGCAAGGCAGAGTTAAACAGGCTTGATGAAGCTAGAAAAAAGAAAGAAGAGCAAGACAAGCTGAAAAGAAATAAGTTAGAGAAAGACATAGATGAATTTTTTAAAAAAGCAGATGTAAATGCATTGAACGAGGAAGTTAATTCAATATTAGAAGCAGAAAAGCAGAGGATAAAATCTTCACTCAATGGAAATTTTGAAAATAGTGGTCCAAAAATACTCGAAATAGAATCAATAGCAAGAAAAAGACTGCAAAACTTACGTAGTAAGTTGAATGTGCAAAGACCAAGAGGTATTGCACTAGGAAAGAATGTCGAGAAAGGATGGGAAGCTCATTACAATGAAGTTCAGCGTTTAGATCAAGAAATATTCATCCCTGCTGCCAAAAAAATAGAAAAAATATCTCAAACTTTTATAAAAAATCATGAAGAACAGACTAAAGTTAAAGTCGTGGATGAACATGAAAGATTAAACAGATTTTTTAAAGACTCGTGTAAAAACTCAAGAGATTCAATTACTTTGGAAGCATCAGATACAAAAAAGGTGCTTAACAACACTTCTAATGAGATTATTAATCTAATTCAAAAAATCACAACTGAGATGAATAATTTAGAAAAGCAAATTTTGACAGATTTTTCTCAAAATAACGTTTCCAAAATGTCAGAATCAGAACTTTTTTTGAAAAGGAATGAAGTTGATAAACTACTTTCTCAGGCCACAGAAAACAAACTACGTATACTTGAAAACATTAAAAACCAACTTAAAAATATCACTTGGGAATACGATAAAACGGGAAATATCATAACATCTGTCGATATGGCAGAAGCTACAGAAGAAGAATTAATGGCTTTGAGAGATAAAGTAAATTTAGATCTGGAGCTAATTCAACTTGGAATGGCAGTAGGGGTAATCCACCATGAATTTGGTGGAACGGTTAAATCCATTCGGGAAAACATCAGAAGGTTAAAATCATGGGCTGATCTGAACGAAGATTTGCAACCTTTATATCAGAATTTGAGAGCTAATTTTGAGCACTTAGACGGTTACCTTACACTATTTACGCCTTTAAACAGAAGACTCTACCGAAAAGAGATTGAAATAAATGGAGTCGTCATAAAAACATTTTTAGAAGATGTATTTGATGAACGTCTGAAGAGACATGAAATTGAATTGGAATTTACTTCTTCTTTCATTGAAAAAACTATAATTGGTTATCCATCTACATTTTATCCTGTGTTTGTAAATATTCTTGATAATGCTATTTTTTGGCTCAAAGATAATTCAATTCCTAGAAATCTAGTTCTTGATGCCGATGATAACGGTTATTTTATTTCAAATAACGGTCCTGAAATCTCGAAAAAGGATTATGAAAACATTTTTGAGTTCCGTTTTTCAAGGAAACCCGGTGGCAGAGGGTTGGGTTTATACATTTCTAAGGAAGTCCTCTTAAAAGTCGGGTATGACATATATGTTACTGATCCACAATTGGGAAATGGGGTTACCTTCCGTATAGAACAAAATCAGAATGAAATAAATGAGGTTAAATAATGGAAAGTGGGTGTTCATGCAGTTTTACGGATCTTTCTGTCAGGGTTGCTGAAAGATTCCTTCAGACAGTTGTCATAGTGGACGATCAAGCTGGATATAAAGGCAACCAAAGGAATGAACAACCTAAAAAAGTGGTCGTCCCTAGTAGATCTACTATTAAATCCGCAACTTCTGAGGTTAAAGACAAAGAGTCTAAAAATGTGAAAATAGGAAATTTGCTCAACACAAAACAAGTCATAGATTCTTTTGCTTCAAAGGGAATAGTATGCTCCGTTTTAGAACCCTCTAATGACAAGTCCGAGATGTTTGGAGGAATCTGTGAGGTTGCAAAAAGAGCTGATGTTTTTATCATAGATTGGCAAATTCATGACGATGGTCAATATACTCTAGAAGTGATTAGTAAAATAATAATGTCTGATCTGGAGGAAGGTCCAGGTTTAAGACTTATAGTAGTTTATACAGGTGAAAATGATTTGCAGAGAATTTTCTCTGAGATCAAACAAAAGGCAGAAAATTTAAGTACAAATTTCAAGTTTGATGAAAACAGATTGAATCTAACATTAGGCCATTTACGTATTTTACTACTTGCAAAAGAAGGACTTAATTTTCAAAAAGATGAACGTTCAATTGACTCAAATTATGAATTTAACGTTATTAGTGAAGAAAAACTTCCAGAAAGGATTATTTCAGAATTTGCGGGTATGACTGAAGGCCTTGTTTCAAATGTTGCTCTTGCATCTCTGGCGGTTCTCAGGCGAAATACACCTCTTATTTTGAGTAATTTAAGTCAAGAAATCGATCCTCCATATTTAGCTCACCGTGCTTTACTTCCTAATCCTGATGATGCGAAAAATCATGCTATTGATATTATTACTTCTGAATTCCATTCTATTCTTGAAAATTATGAGGTAGGCGAAAATGCAAATTTCGAAGCCATTGAAGCATGGATAAAAAGAGAAGAACAAAAAGGTAACTCTTTTGAATTGGCGATAAATGATAGTGATATTATAGAGTTAGAGGCCGATAATATATGTGAATTTGAGAAATGTGGTATTGAAAATTCTAATTGGTTTGAGACAAAGGTATCTAAAACTAAAAGAGGCAAGTTCTCAAAAAGCGGACATAAATTGTTAACTAAAACTCTTTGTGTGGGGAGTGAGGATCCTGTTACATTAGATTATAAATTCGCGATGCTAACATCTTTAAAAAATAATTATGGGCTTTCAAAGATTAAACCAATCTTAACTTTGGGTACAATTGTTATGGACGCGGACCGTGATCCTGATACTCGGAGTTTTTGGCTTTGCATTCAGCCCAGATGCGATAGTGTTCGTTTAGAGGATAAAAGAAGTTTTCCATTTTTACAACTCAAAAAAGTTGAAGGGGCTGGCGAAAATTTTGATCTCGTTATTCAGAATGGAGAATATATAAAATTGAAGATAAATTATGAACCATATAAATCTAAATTATTTGAATTTGAACCTATTAATCCAGATCAAGTGATAAGGGCTAATGAAAAATTAATATTTAAAGGAAAAGATAGAGACTTTAAATGGGTCTCAGAACTGAAGAGCGAACACGCACTAAGAGTTGTTCACAAATTCGCCACAAATCTTTCTCGCATAGGTTTAGACGAATCCGAGTGGTTGCGGCGCTGGAGAGGTAAGTAACACTATAAAGAGGGATTCTAATACCGGATATTTACTCCAAAGAAAAACGCAGTAAAATAATGTCCAAAATCCGAGGAAAGGAAACAAAACCCGAAATCCATGTCCGGAAATTCTTATTTTCCGAAGGATTCAGATACCGGATTAATGACAAAAGATATCCCGGCAAACCCGACTTAGTTCTCCCCAAATACAAAACCGTTATTTTCATACATGGCTGCTTCTGGCATCATCACGAAGATTGTAAAGCTTCCAAACTTCCTGAAACGAATGCCGATTTTTGGGAAAAGAAAATTTTGGATAATGTGGCTAGGGACAGAAAAAATATTGAGAAATTAAAGAGTGAAGGCTGGAACGTTATTGTAATCTGGCAATGTGAGATAAAAAGTAAGGCTAAGAGAGAGGAAAGGTTGAAGCGGTTGACGGAGCAGATCAAGAAAGTGTCTCCGATGAATTGAAAATTGTAACGTGTTATACAGAAAATAAATTTTTTGTCCATACTATTTTTTGTGTATTATTTCTTCACTTTATACAGAAAGCATTTAGAGACTTATTTGCTTCATTTTTCTCAAATTTTATGTTGTTATTTTTTATAATCTGACTTTCCGCAGATGTCTGCAAAAAAATAACATTTTTCCTGTCATCGTTTTTGGAGAATTATTCGAAAATTTGCAATAATTGTTTCAGTTGAAGCTTTGGGAATGGGAATAGAAAGTATTTCAATGAAGGCAAAAGGTCGAAAATTTTGGGAAATTCCAAAAATACATGTTTGAGTAACCGGGGTGTTTTTCAGAAAAACGATAACAAGAGAAATTGTGAAAATTGAAAGGACATCTACGGAAAGCCGGATGTATGGACAGGGATATTCAGTTTAAGTACAAGTAATCGATATAAAAAGAAATCCTTAAAGAGACGGATAATGAACCTGTAATACAGGGTGATCGTCTTCGATACCCGGGGTTCGGGAAGGACAGACAAACCGGATATCCCCTATTCTATTGAGATGATGGCAGAGGATACAATCGGTCTTTTAGACTTATTGGGGATAAAACAGGCCCACTTCATTGCTTCTTCCATGGGTTCGTGCACAGCCCTGGCGCTTGCTGCTAAATACCCTGAGCGTGTCAAGAGTCTGGTGCTTCACGTGGCATTCCACAGGGTTCCTTTTCCGAGGAATGTGATCTGGGGCCTCATGTGGAGAATACCCGGAGGCAAAAAACAGATGATGAAGGGTGCAGACTTTCTTTTCAAGCAACAGTGCCCACCAACGCCCGAATCATTCGCTCGACAAGGCTTAGCGCCCCTGAATTTCGACGGCAGAAAATTACTGGGCCAGATCAAAGCACCCACTCTTATTGTAAACGGCACAAAGGACCAGGCTGTTTCTATGAGGATCACTCGAGAACTGGCTCAAGGGATTCCCGGTGCAAAGCTTGTCCTGATTGAAGGAGACCATCTGTTCATATCACAGGATCTAAATTTGCTTCTCAAACCTGCTCTTGAATTCTTAGCTGAAGTCGATGCTTCTTGATATTAACGAAAAACAAAAACTCCGAAAATAAGTGCACAGAACATTGGAATTAAAGTATTCTTTTTTTAATTTTTTATAGCCTGGAAGAGTGCCAGACAATTAAAGAATAATCTTTATATAGTTTATTTGACCATGAGTTTAATGTTGACTTATAGTCGAAAATCGACTGAACGTCAAAAATAGACTCACAGTAGAAATACAACGGAAAGATTATGGTAGCTACAGACAGGCAACAACGCAAAAAAGAGAAGCGGCGTAACGAAATCATAGACGCGGCCGAGAGACTGTTCTATTCAAAGGGATATGATAAAGTATCCATGGATGAAATAGCACAGGAAGTTGAACTGAGCAAAGGCGCACTTTACTTTTATTTCAAAAGTAAGGATTCACTTTTTTTTGCCATTATCTCTCGAAAATGGACGGACTTTGTTGAAGCTATGATAGAAAAGATGAGCTACGGGAAAACAGGCTTTGAAAAAATTCAGAGAATGATTCAGTGGTTTATCGAATATTCACAGGAGAATCCGGAATATAACGACATGGCTACTACTTTCGGCCCCCAACTCTTTCAGAGAATTGATCCGGAAAATGCGCAAACAATGATGGAACTCTCTATGAAATATATGCCTCTTGTGCACTGCGCTGTAAAGGAGGGAATTGAAGATGGATCTATTAGAAATGACCTGGACCCCATATTGCTTGGGATGTACATCCAGATGATTAGTTTTAATGTTGTTTCCCCTGATCCTTCCATTAAAAACAGTTTTACAGCACAGGGAATAAGCTACAATACATATGTCGAGATGCTGCCAAAATTCCTCTGTCCAGCAATTTCTCGGTCGCCGGAAAAGTGTGATAATCAAGACCGAACATTTCAGCAATAAACACTGAGTCATTGATTACGGGATCACAGAAAATTCCATGATGCGATTATTGAAACAACAATCAGAATAGCGGATGCTATCAATAAAAACTGATCAAAGTTTTATTCAATAATAAACTGCTTTACAATGTCCATAGCTAACCGATGCCGAACAGTTCGGTTAGAAGGAAGAGCCGGAGTTGCCCTCACAAGACAAAAACATTAGCTCACTTTTCTGGACATGGCATATTCCGCTAAAAAGTGTGTAATTCGACAGGTATTGAAAGTGAAGGTGATGTAATAATGCAAAATGAATGTGCGGAAAATAGTGCAGGAATTCCTGGATGTGTACGCCAGGTGACCAATCTTGAACGTGCTTTTCTATTTACTCCAGGGTGCAATGTGTCAATGGTTGCACGGATCGCCGGAAATGTATCAGAACATGAGCTACTCCGTGCTATGGATACGGTTCGCAGAATACATCCACTGATAGGAGCTAAAATCGTATTCGACGAACGACACAATGCCTGGTTTTCTAATGATAATGTTCCTGTTCTTCCATTGAGAGTTACAAAAATGACTTCAAATACTCAATGGTTTGAAGAAATTCAATACGAACAAAGGGTCCCGTTTGAGCTGGAAAAAGGTCCGTTGATTCGGTTCATATTGTTGCATTCCCCTGAAATGTCAGACCTTATAGTCATGTGCAATCACAGTATTTGTGATGGGATGGCACTGGCAAATCTGGTCCGTGACATTTTAATCTATTATGCTGACCCCGAACGCAGTATCACTGTACTCAATCCTCCCGACATCATGAAATTAATTCCAAAGAAAAGTGTTTTTTCCCTCTCTGCAATTCTTACTCAGCTTTTTGTGTACAATGCCAACAGGAAGTGGAAAAAAAGTCCGCACTACTTTTTCCAGGCAGATTATGCTGCTATCACCAGAGCTTACTGGGAAAAAATGAAGTGCGGCGCTGTGTTAATTGAGCTTGATACCCAGGAGTCACAGATTTTTTTAGAGAAATGCAGAAAAGAAGGAGTTACAGTAGGGTCGGCAGTGACTGCAGCATGTATTGCAGCACATAATGATATATTAGGCCCATTTACCAAAAACTTCAAGCTGGTTTCTGTCCCCTTCGACCTGAGAAGACATGCAACTACATCGGTTGGCGACGTATTTTGCCTTTGTGTCGGAGCTCCAAGCTTCCCCTACACCTATGATGTGAAAAAAACCTTCTGGGAGAACGCTGCTGTTTTGCATCAGGAGGTGCACAAACGTGTGGAAAAACTGGACTCGGCGGGCCTGGAAGTCCCGGGATTTGAACCGTCTTTCATTGACGCTTTTGCCTGTTTTGGGCCAATGTTTAAAGCTATTCCTGAAGCGTATTCCCAGACAGACAACCTGTCACGTTTTGCTCAGGATAGAAAAAATGTGGCATTTTCGTTTACACACAATAACAAGAACATGACTCCCGGGACGATTCCTTCAAACTTGGGAAAACTGAATCTACAAACTACATACGGAAACCTGCATCTAGATCGCATGGTCTTTTTGCCGGCAATCAGTGAAATTGTTCCGTTGATCCTCGGAGGGATCGGGGCTGGTGGAAGAATTGTGTTTTCACTTACTTTTGCCGAACCAATACGAAATAACAGTTCTTCCCGAGAACAGGATATGATTCGGATACGGAATCGAGCGCTTGAGTATATTGGTTTCCCGGAAAAAGTGAGTGAAAGAGCTATTGAGTAATATATATGCAAAAAAGTTTCCATGGTCAAGGCGAGTAAATGTTAGCTATTAGCCTGTTACTGTTCGTCTGAAGGCGATCGGATGTTAAAAACGGCTTAATTACATAAAGTTATGTGAAAAATCGTCCATGTTTCACAGTTAGAGAAATAAAGAAATGTAATAAATGCCGGATGGTCAATATATCAGCTTTTAACAGGACTTGATATAATGATTCATATCATAAAACTACAAATTTAGATAGTGATGTTACACTGACTTTAATCATCAGATTTTGGAACTGAGTCGAATGAATGCAAATAAAATTTATTTTTTGCTCGTAGATCAGTAAGAGAATGGTGAAAAGACATTTTTATATCTCAAATAATGAAATACTTATTCCTGCCATTCTGTGGGGAAAGCAGAGTGAAAAGCTGTTGATTGAAGTTCATGGCAACCTTTCTAATAAAGAGGACACCGTAATTTTCATGATGGCACAAAAAGCCGTTGAAAAAGGTTACCAGGCATTAAGCTTTGACCTGCCTGTGCACGGTGAGCGTGTAAATGAAGAATATGCCTGTATTCCAGAAAATTGTGTAAGTGATCTGGTGACTGTTTATGAGTATGCAAAGTCGCTTGCACCTGACATTCTATCAAAAACTATGTTGAAAATCAAGGAAACCAGGAAGAAAAAGAAGCATATCAGCAAATGAAAATATTTGATTTTTAATAACCAATATAACAAGAGCGGTGGCGTGGAACATACTCCGTTGCTTGGAGGCTGTCCGACAATTATTGGTAGTAATTAAAAAGTGCTAAAAAGAAAGCAAATAAGACCTTTGAAGGAAAAATGAATGATGAAAGGAGTTTAAAGTTCCCTTTCATCAATCACTCTTTTTGTCTTTTTCATGCTTCTGGGAAGTTCCCCTATTTTTAAGCAGACAATATTCACACTTACTCCGATAAAGTCCTTGAACGCTTTTCCCAGGGCTTTTTCAATATTTTCTTTCCTTGCAGAGTCTTCTGCCCCTTCAATTTCAACCCTGAAGGTCATGCTGTCCCTGCCGTCTTTGCGGGTAAGGAGGATCTGGTATTCACTGCTGACCCCAGGGACTCTGTGGATTATATCCTCGATCTGGCCGGGATAGATATTTACTGCTTTAATTTTTATGCGGTCATCAGACCTGCCGAGGATCCTGTCAATTCTCGGGAAAGGACAGCCGCATTTGCAAGTTCCGGGGATTATGCGCGTCAGGTCTCTGGTCCTGTATCGGATCAGGGGAGCTCCTTCCTTTGTAAGGGTGGTAATTACAAGTTCTCCAAGCGTGCCTTCAGGAAGCTGCTCGCCAGTTATAGGGTCGATTATCTCAAAGAGCAGGTGGTCGGACCAGTAGTGCATCCCCTCGTGATAAGAGCAATCAAGGGCAATCCCGGGCCCATAGATTTCGGTCAGCCCGTAGATATCATAGGTCTCGATTCCGAGTTCGGTTTCGATCCTGTTTCGCATCTTCTCGCTCCAGCGTTCTGAGCCAATAATTCCTGTACGGAGGTGGATCTTGTCTTTTAAGCCGCGCTTTTCAATCTCTTCGGCAAGTAAAATCGCATAGGAAGATGTGCTTGCAAGGGCTGTGGACTTAAGGTCAGTTAGCATCTCGAGCTGTTTTTCGGTGTTTCCGGGGCCTGTGGGTATTGCCATTGCTCCAAGGCGCTCGGCTCCAAGCTGAAACCCTATCCCTGCTGTCCAGAGCCCATACCCGGGTGTTATCTGAATCCTGTCCTGGTTGTTGAGGCCTGCAAGCATGTAGCAGCGCATTATAAGCTCTGCCCAGACATCAACATCTTTCCGGGTGTAAGGAATGATTACAGGCTTGCCAGTTGTTCCTGAGGAAGAATGGATCCTTACGACCATGGATTCGGGCACTGCCTGCAGCCCGAGTGGATATGCATCCCTCAGTTCCTCTTTATTTGTGAAAGGAAGGAGTTTCAGGTCTTCAAGAGACTTTATTTTCTCGATATCTACGTTTGCTTCCCTGAACTTTTTCTGGTAAAATGGGCTGCCTTCAACTACACGTTTAAGCAGGCCCTGCAGTTTTGCAAGGGTATCTTCTTCCGAGAGTTTGGGATGGTAGAGCTGAACATCTGGATCGAGTTCAGACTCCATGGATACTTCATACATTTGAGTTCACCTTCTGTTCCCCGTTAAGGTGACCGGAGATTAGCTTAATTTTTTCAACCGCTCCTTCAAACGCAGTTCTGTTTACAGCCCTGTGTTTTTCAGGAATTTCTGTTTTAAGTACTGCCAGAATAATTTCTTTTGAAAAAGGCAGCATGCCTGTACCTGCAGCAGCTCCAAGCATTGCAACATTTGCAGCCCTGTATGTGCCTGCGTCTTCTGCAAGCTGTGTAAAATCAAGGCAAAGGAGACCCGGAGCGTGTGCTTTCAAAAATGACAGCAAAGCTGCAGGGTCGTATTCAGGACTTCCCGGTGGCTTTGACGCCGGCGGGATGGAATGCGAGTTCACTATGATTTTTCCGCCTTTTTTCAGGAAAGGCAGGTTTCTTACGGTTTCTGCGGGTTCGAGACCTATAAGCAGGTCTGCCTGCCCTGCAGGGATAAGAGAACCAGAGATTTCATCTCCAATCCTTATATGGCTGCTTACCGACCCTTCCCTCTGCGACATGCCTATGGTTTCGGCAGTGCTCACACAGAATCCGGCTTTCATTGCAGCAAGTGCAAGCATGCGGGAAGCAAGCACCACGCCCTGCCCTCCAACACCTGCGATCAGAATATCGTACTTCATTTCTTCACCCAACTTTCCCTTATGGCCCCTGAAGGACAGACCTGTGCACAGAGCCCGCAGCCGCTGCAGCTGTCCTGGATGAGAGGTCTGTCTTCTCCAGCAGGGAGGAAAATAGCAGGACAGCCAAGCTGCTTTACGCAGAACCCGCAGCCTGTGCAGCTTTCTGAATCAATTTCAAAGCGTGTCCCTGATTTTGTAATCCCGACACATTTTCCTTTGAACACGACTGCGGAAGGACCCTTAAATTCCATGGCTTCCTTTGCAACCTCCACGCAGCCTTCAAGGCTTCCTGTTTCCACGGTCTTTACAAACTCAACTCCACAGCTCCGTACAACACTGGCAATATCAATTGCTTTTGAGTGATTCCCAAGTGCAGTCACTCCTATTCCGGGATGGGGCTGGTGCCCTGTCATGGCTGTTGTGCGGTTATCAAGGACTGCAAGGGTAATATCAGCTCCGTTGTAAACCGCGTTTATTACGGCAGGGATGCCTGAATGGAAGAATGTCGAATCCCCAATGAAAGCCACCTGCTTCACCTCCGGGTTCGTGCGGAAAAGCCCTCCTGCAATGCTTACTCCTGCCCCCATACAAAGGCAGGTATCAACCATATTTAGAGGGTATGCGTTTCCAAGGGTATAACAGCCAATATCCCCGGAAAAAATAGTCTCGACCTGAGTGTCCTTTTTAAGCTGTTTTGCAGCCTGCTTAAAGGCATAAAAGACAGTCCTGTGCATGCAGCCTGCACAGAGGGTAGGAGCCCGGACTGGCAGAGGCGGAAGCTCCCCTCTAAAAATTGCAGGGGAAGCGTGGGAAAGGCGGGAATTTTCTCCAAGGTCAGAAAGCACCTTGTTTATGCAATCGATTACAACATCGACGTTATATTCCCCGCTCACAGGGAAAAATCCGTTCTTTTTTCCATAAATGTCAACAGGCAGGTGAGCCTTTCCGATAAGCTGGAGAGCCTGTTCTTCAAGGTAAGGGTCAAGTTCTTCGACCACTATCAGTTTTTCGATCCCTTTTAAGAAGGAGAGAGCTGCCTTTTCAGGGAAAGGATGCACTGTCCCTATCCGGAAGATAGTGAAAAGCTCTTCAAAGCCCTTTACAGCCTCTTTTACATAGAGAGCTGAAACCCCTGAAGCTATTATCCCGATTTTTCCGCTTCCTGAAACGGAGTTGTACGGGAGCCCTGAAAAGCGTTCTGAAAGCTGGACCTGCACATTCTCAAGCCAGGGGTGTCTTTCTGCAGTAAGCCTTGGGAAAATCGTCCAGCGCCTGTCCTTTGTAAAGCCCTCGCAGGAAGCTTCAACAGCCGCAGGTCCTGGGGCTGCAACTTCAACATCTCCACAGCTGTGGGAAACCCGCGTGGTAGTCCTGAGGATGACCGGAACTTCGAACTCGTGCGATAGCTCAAAAGCCAGTTTTGTAAGCTCGTAAGCTTCCTGAGGGGTCGCTGGGTCAAGGACAGGGATATTTGCAAAATGCCCGAAAGCTCGCGTGTCCTGTTCGGTCTGGGAGGAATGAGGCCCCGGGTCATCGGCTACGAGCAGGACAAGAGCCCCTTTTACGCCTATGTAGGTAAGGCTCATCAGTGGGTCGGATGCAACATTTAATCCTACCTGTTTCATGGTCACAAGCGCTTTTGCCCCTGAATAAGCCGCCCCTACAGCCGTCTCAAGTGCAACCTTTTCGTTGCTTGACCACTCGGCATAGATCCCGCACCTATCTGCGTACCGGGCAACCGTTTCCAGTGCTTCGGTCGAGGGGGTGCCCGGATACCCTGTTACTACCTGGACGCCTGCTTCTATAGCTCCAAGTGCAATGGCTTCATTACCCATTAACAGTTTTTTTTCAGTCAACTAAGCTCATCTCGGATATTGGGAAGTATTTAATGAAGTGGATAATTTTGACAGGCCTCAAAGGAAATAAAATGAGGCTGAAAACGAACCTGAATTCTCAAATAATCTGGTAAAATTATTTTTGAGAATTCGTGAAAATATTTTAAGGAATTTTACCGCTGCTCCCGCTACGGAAACTTGATGTCCATCTATGTACAATGCTGTGGAAAGAAGTACGTAGAATTCTAATATAAATGTTTTGTTTTATGAGTTAGGAATAAGAATTTGTTATGGGTTGCAGGTTGCCTGAAAGCCATGATTGTTCAGCAATAATAGAACAAAACTGGAAAATCCTTGCCGTGAATTTGAAAGTTTGCAAAACAATAAAAAACATGAGGAAGAGTATTTTTCGGGTATATCTTGTTTCTTTTCTAGACTCTTACTGTTTGCTGTTGTTTCGATATTGTTTTTATTATTCTTACGTTTAGTTTTTTGTTTTCTCGATTATCTCTTTTTTATCTTATTTTGAGAAAGACCGCTCTCCTGCGTCAAGCGTGGCAAGAAAGGTTCAGTAAAGCGAATAAGGTTGTAAGGATCAGAAAAATATCTTTTATCCTTGAAAAGAGCTTTCAAATTCACATGATATCGAAAAACTCCGCCAGCTTGTCTGGCGGCTTTTCACAAAACAGGAACGAAGAGTGAGACTAAAGAAGAAATTTGAAAAAATTAATTATTATGTAGTTTTTCTTCTCTAACCCCTTTATATTTTCCTTTCTTTGCGCCAATGAACTGACCTGTTGTTGTATCTCTTTTCACATACTGGTCAGTCACTGGATTATATGTCTGCGTTCTATCACGGACAGCCCCGTCTCTTTTGCCATCGCCTCTATTTTTAGCCATACAAATTCCCCCAGTAATTAGATAATAACATCACTTTGAACAAAATTAAGATTCAATAGATAAATTTCTATGAAATGATTATTTTGATTGTTCGCGGATGATTATGTTTCCTCATTGTTCATCAGTTAGTTACCAAACTCCTTTATTTCCTCAAAATCAATATTATTAGACATTATTTGGTAAACGAAATTGTCATAAATATACTTTAATCTGTCCTTGCGATCTTGAAATCCCATTCTCTCGTAGAGAAGTTTTGTGTTTTCAATTTGCAATTTGTCTATTGCTTGGAGTTGTTCATTCGTCAAGTTATCTAAGATGTCTGCATTTTCTGGAAGCCCATGAGATTTTCTGAAACCTTTTGCGTCAAATCCAAGCACTATTCTATAAATCATGTTTACTTCATTGGAATATCTATAATGTTTTGTAGAGTCACTTACTTTGTCTATAGCTTTTGTCATTTGTTTATATGAAATCTTTACACTTTCCCGACTATTTTTATATTCAATCTTGTCATTGGACTCATCTTTCAAAGTCATTTTAACCCTCCAACTTTTCTTCAATACTTAAAAAGTTTCATCTGTATATATAGATTAGCCAATTTATTGTCTGCCTTTATATAATAGATAGGGAGTTTACATATGCATCTAAATGATAGTCAGTATTATTTCATTTTAGATACGAGTATGAACTTGTTGTCAAAAAAACAGTTAACAATAGAAAAAGCAAAGGAAATAGAGGCAATTACAAACTCGCTGGTAAAAGAAATCGATGTACTGAAAAAGAAAGTAGATGCGCTTAAGGAATCCTTAAAAGAAGACGAACATTTGATAAGATAAGAATACACATGAAACTCTTCGAATAACAGGTACAGGCAGCTTACACTTATTAAAAACAAAATTACAGGACTAACGAACTTAATAACCGTGCTGGAAGGAGAGCTCTAATATTCGAAATATTTACAGAGCACTATAAAAACTCAAACCATATTAAGCCAGAAATATTGGAAACAAACACATTAAGAAAAATATACCAATTGCCGCAAAAATACTTAATAAGTGAATGCCGGATAGAAGGCGGTCATTAATTAAAAAACTAACAATCAAAATGCAGCCATTACTCAGAAGCGGTTGGTAGGGGCCGAGTCCCTATCTCGGGGTCCCTACCTGCGATCCAACCCTAAATTGAGAGGAAACCCTATTACTCTCAATCTACATCTGTTTTATAATCATGTAGACATATATATCATAACCGATTAAAAAAATCTGCGATGAGATATTTTTTTAATTTTATTGAAAATTTATCCATGATAAAAATTTTCAATAACAACAAAATAGAGTGAAAATCTCCGGTAGTAGGTGTGATATATTGAAAAACATATACATAAGACACTCTCTACATTTTCCATTAAATGAGGTGGATGTATTTAATTTTTCTGACTTGATCAATAACTAACCTACACGACCGAAAATAGAGATCTCTACTTGTATTTTTTAATATGCGTAAGTAGTTCTTACTTTAGCCTTTTCTTAAAAACCACATCTTCGATAAAGTGAAATAGAGAACAAACCATCAGAACAGTGGACAATTACCAGATTATGGAGGAACCAGGTTAACATGCAATTTAACTCCTGCAGGAGGTTCTGCAAGAGCTGCATACACAGAAAAGTTAGTGATCCTGGCTGAGATCCTGTTTTCGCTTGGAGTACTGTTAACGAGAGTCCATGTAGAAGCGTCCTCATCATAGCTATATATGGATGGGAAATTTCCTCTTATCGAGCTGTCGAGGCCCATACTGAACCTGACATAAGGATTGATTTCTGCACCTTCAGGCTCAAGTCCATAATAATATTTCCCCATAAGATATAGAGTTCCTGGCAGGGGAGGCTGGTCTGCTTTTGTTATAGTTATTGCTTTTAGAGGTTCTTTCTTACTATCAAGCAGCCTTGAGCCCTCAGGAATAAATATAGAAGCATCGAGGGCATCATTTTTCACCCAGATATCCATCAGAGCGTATCCATTGCCATCTATATAAGCTGTGAGATCAGCTCCTGATTTAAGGGTTACTTCTGTCAGGGATTCATTGCTGTACGGGCTGTATGAAATATTCTTATATATGGTGATTATATTTTCAGAATCTGAACTTTTGGTGTATGGCTGTCCACATAAATTTGAATATGCATGGGCCTGAGGAACACGGTGGGCTCCAAGCTGCCCGGATTTAATACAATAAGAGAAGGTCTTTTTCTCTTCCGGAGCCAGCACAAACTCCCAGCTTAAACAGGATGAGCTGTTCGAATTCAGGCCTTCACTCTCAGAAGAAGTATTATTAACTGCCTCAGAAGAAGTATTATTAACTGCTGAAAATGTTGCAGGCAGCAAATCTAAAAGCCGGACATTCACTTCTCTGTCCTGGGTATTTTTCACAGAGAGTGTAACATAAACAGGACTTCCTGAAAAACCTTCTGATCCTGCATTTTTATAGATTGTTAGAGGTTCGTCGACATCAATTTCTACAGTTTTGGAAAAGGAGTGTTCACCAGAAAGATCTTCCCAGTTTACGTTTACTTTAACGAAATAAGTTTCTTTTATCTTTTCAGGAAACCTGAACCGGAGTTCACAGGACTTTTTCGAACCCTTATCAAGCATAATTTTCTCCGGACATCCTTTCCTGACAAGGAGCCCGTCCGAATCTAACTCAAGATTTATTTTCTCGGCTTTTACCAGTCCGGTGTTTCTAAGTTCCATATCAACGATCACCTCGTCACCGAGAAAGTATTCATCTTTGTCTTCTTCGAGATCGAGCTCAAGGATAACGTTATCTTCAACGTTTCTTTTTGTTTCAAAGATAATCTCGGCTTTTGGGGAAAAGAGGCTACCAAACATCGGAAGACTTCTCTGGTCAGTAACGTTGTATGCTTTCAGCCTTACATTCTCGCTGTCCATATAGCACCAGTTCGAACTGTTATTTTCCAGGACAGCATCCCCAAGGACTATATCGTTTTTGAGGACCTGAACCCATACCATGCCATACCCATCAAATTTCAGTGCTTCCAGGGAATATCCATCTTTCGAAACAATGGAGCTCTCAAGCCCAAGGGTAACGGTCAGGTTGTCCCAGTCATCTTCATTTGCCGATGCAGGCGTAAGGCCTCCAAGCAGAAACAATGCGATGAAAAAGACTGCAGCCGCCAATAATGTATTTTTTCTGCTCATCTTTCTGTTCATGACTGTTTCCTCCGGTTTCGAAGCACTGCAAATAAAACAGCAGCAGCAAACCCTATTTTTCCACAAAGTTCTGGAGAACCTGCCTGTACCTCACTTTCTTGATTTCTGGTAGCCAGACTGGCCTGATTATGAGGTTCTGTTTCATTCTCAGTTCTGGTAATCAGACTGGCCTGATTATAGGGTTCTGTTTCATTATCGGGCCCGAAGGACTGTTTTGACTCAGACCGGGACGAAGCTTTTCCTTCGACAATAATGAATTCATTTACAGTGTTGTTTTCCCCATCCACTGCATAAACAAATATTTTATTGGAACCTGAAACCACTGGCACGCTGGCGCTCCAGCTCTCTCCTGAAATCAGGGCTGTCTGACCGTTAACGTCTACTGTAAGGTTCCGGTTTGTATCTTTAACCATTCCGCTGACTGTAATGTATCCGGCATCTACAGAGTCCCCATCTTCCGGATAACTTATTTCAAGTTCAGGAGGGGTTAAGTCTACAATCCTGGCAAGAATAGGAGTGTTCCAGTTGTTTACTTCACAGAGTTCTTTTTTCTTATTTGTGTAGTCGACATACACTTTTAGAGCCTGCTCCCCGTCACGGGTAGGTTTCCAGTTGAATTCAATTGTTTTACTTTTTCCATCAGAAAGAGAAGATACGGAGGCTGTAGATACAATTTCATCATCAGCATAAAGTGCTGCCTGAAAACCATATGCAGAGTCTTTTCCTATATTTTTGATGCTTGCTTTTACTTTATTGTCCTTTCCTGCATAGAGCAAAGGGACGGTAAGCCCGGAGACGATAAGGTCAGAGTTCCCTTCTTCTCCTGTCCCCAGGCTCAGAGCTGCAAGCACTGGATGCACATAATCCTCATCATCTCTCTGGAACTTCAGCTCGTTGTCGTCTTCTGCAAGTAAATCTAGTACATCAAAGAATTTGAAATCAAAATAATTTTTTGAATTTGCTATGTCGTTTTTATTCTCTCCGTCTGCGAGCTGTTCATCGTTAAAGTAAAGGGAATCTTTAAGCCCAGGGCTGCCGCAGAGATACACTACAGCAAGGTTTGCGCTTTTGTACTTATCCACATCCACCTTTCCGGAAAAGTCCGCATATGCTTCATCATGTGTTGATGCCAGACCTTCACTCCATCCCTTGCCGTGAAGGTTTATGTTCCCTTCTTCAACCCAGTATTTTGTGTCCTGTCCTTCTTTATCTCCATATACTGCAGCAAGAATTATGCCGTACACTCTTCCATCAATATTCCCGCTTGTCTTTGCCTCTACTTTTAAGGGCCCGGTACTTATGTCTGAGCTGACATCATAGGCTACCCAGTAAACCCCATGTCCAGAACAGTAGATAGAAGGATTCTGATCCTCCTCGTCTCCTTTGTCTGCTTTTCCTTCCAGATCCAGACTTTTGAACTCTTTCCCACCAACGGTAAGGTCAAGAGTTCCTGTTTTTGCTTCTGTGCCTCCCCATACTCCTACGTATACTTTTGCCCAAACCACAGAATCTCCAGGAACGTTGAATTCCTGCACGTAAGGTGTTTTCTTAAGTCCCTCTCCCCCGTCAATATACAGCCCACCCTTCACCGTACCTGATGTAATTTCAATCAGTTCATCCTGTTCAGGGGTGCCTTCAAAGTTGTAAGTTGCCAGACATGGAGAAATATACATAAAAAAGATCAGTACTCCTGCAAGGTACAGGAAAAAAATTCTCAATATTTTACTTTTAAATAACATATAATCTCCATCTCTTTCACTGCATTCACTTTAGCTTCTGGCAATTTTAGCGATAATGATGGTGTTTACCATAACTACCATGGTATCGCATCCGCATGTTTCAACAGAGCATCATTTCCTACAAATTTCAACATTTATCATACTTTATATATTATTTCTATATCAATCTTTCTAATTAATGTTATGATATCTTAAAAAATATAGTATATATTAAGACTTGTTTATTAAAAAATTAGAGTTTTCAAAATCATTGGTTAAATTTTGCAATTGAGGAAAATGAAAGTTCCTTTTATTCACAATGTATGGCGATATATTTACAATTGACTTCGCTTCTTCAAATTCAATCAGCAAGCTTTATATTTGGAGACTCAATTTAAAGTTAGTTTATATGTGGCAGACACTACTTAGTAAGTTTGAAAAATACCCGGCACAGGCAAAAGTGCTTAAATTACTTTTTGAACGCGGGTTTCAGGTAAATGAGGAAGGTAAGGTAACTTCCGGAAGTATCGAGATTGCACATACTCAGCTTGCAAAGGAAGCAGGGGTTGACAGGCGGGTGGTTGATGCGACCACGAAGACTATTGTCTCCGACGAACTCCTGAGCACCATATTCAAAAATGTCCATTCAATCCCTTTTCTCAGGGATGTGGCCCCTGCTCTTGGGCTTGGTGTGATCATTATTATTCCTGAAGACGCCGCCCATGTTGGCATCCTTGCTGAAGTTGCAGGTCTGATTTCCAAACACAATGTAAGCATCAGACAGGCTGTCTCAGATGACCCATACCTTACGGACAACCCCAGGCTCACAATCATTACAGACCATAAAGTCCCAGGAGACCTTGTTGACGATATCCTTAACCTGCCTTCAGTAAAAGGAGTAAGCATTTACTGAAAATTTTTCATTTTTGCAAATGAGTTATTTTTATCCGGTATTTCTTCCTTCCTGGGAAAAATTGTACCTTTCAAAAGCTAACCTGAGCAGCTACTTAATTTTAATCTTTTAACTTTTTCTGACCGGGTTTCAAAACTTAAACTATAAATGTAATCCTGAAAGATCTACGTGTAACATGCCAGTATTGAGTATTATTGCCTGTGGAATGCTCGAAGACGAACTTGCACATGTACTTTCAGAAGACCGTGAAATAAAGCAGCTAATTGTTGTGGAGAACAGAAATAATTTTGGATTCCTCCGCAAGCTCAGATCTGGAAATTGTACTCCGCATACAGTTCCTCTGGAAAGAGTTCCGATGCTTCTTAAAACTGGATTTAGCCCCGAGTTTAAAACAATCTCAAAGGTGCTTCTGCCTTTTTCGTTCCTCGGAAAGATATATGAGAAAATCGAGTCAAAGGCTGGAAACAGAATAAATGTGGTTGCAAACCTGCTAAGGCTTGGTCTGCATACCGATCTTGAGCTGCTGAAGTCAGAAGTATATAAAAACGTCCGGGAAATGGCTACATTTTCTGACGGAATACTCATTTTTTATGGAACATGCGGTCATGTACTTGGGGAACTGGAAAAAGATTTTGTAGATATTGGATGCCCTCTTTTTTTTATGAAAGGCAAAGACGGAGAAATCATTGAAGATTGTATCAGTGCAGCTCTTGGAGGAAATGATGCTTATGCCGGAGCCATGCTTGCATGCAGAGGCAAAGGTACTATTTACCTGACCCCTATGTGGGCTTCGAGCTGGAAAACTCTTGAAAAGGAATCAGGAAGTAGGGACTTAAATTACAGGTATTTGAAGAATCCGCGGTACTGCCTGGCTGCTAAAATTGAAACAGGTCTTTCTTATGAGTCTGATTTTCATAAGAACGTTCAGGAATTTGCTCTAACCTTTGGTATGAAAATCATAGCCCTGAAAGGGAGTGCTGAAATTGCCGAGCAGTCATATCTTGCTGCAAAGAGAAACATGTTCCTAAATTTTAAAAAACACATCTAAAAGTGGTCAAAATATGAAGCATAATATTTTTAGAATTCATATTTAAGTTCACTTTCATTTTTTTTTCAGAAATACTTGAGTTAAATAAAAGGAAATTATAAAATACATTTTAAATTTATTTAATATATTCGCCAAATCTTAAATAGTTTCTACTCTTTTAATGTTAAATAATATATTAACCTTCAAGCTCCTCTTTACTTTTTAGCTGATGGGGGTATCGTAATAGATATTAGCAAGAAAGTTCTTATAATCACCCTTCTAATATTTACAGTTCTTACGGCCTCATTCACATTTACACATAACATGCAGCTTTCCAATTTTTTGGAGCTTGAACAGGCCGATACATTAGAGAATGTAGAGCGGGTACAGAATGCTGTTGCTACAGAGCAGAGTTATCTTGATTATATTGTCCAGGACTGGGCTTGCTGGGACGATACCTACCAGTTTATTGAGGACAAAAATCAGCAATACATAAATGTTGATCTGCAGAATCAGACACTTGCCGGAATTAATGTTAATGTTATGATTTTTGTAAATAATTCAGGGGAAGTTGTTTATGTAAAATCTGTGAATACCAGTACTACAAAAGAAGAACCTGTCCCCGATGAACTTTTTTCAATGATAGAAGACGGTAGTCTTCTTACAAAAGGAGAAAATGACTCAATCAGCGGTTTTGTCTTGCTTGATAAAGACCCCATGTTTATTGCATGCCACCCTATTCTCACAACAAAATATGACGGACCTTCAAGAGGTACTCTCATTTTCGGGAGATACTTTGACGATGATTTACTCGATTCTTTTAGAAAAGTCACCCGTTCTTCTCTTATTATGTACAGGACAGACGAAGAGATGCCTACTGATTTTCAGATGAAAATTAAAAATGTTTCGGAAAATCCGGACAAAATAGTGGTTGAACCTCTAAATGATAATCAGATAGCAGGTTATTTTGGATTTAAGGATATAAAGGGCCAGCTTGCTTTGCTTATCAGGGCGGACTTTCCAAGGGAACTCTATATCCACGGCGAAAAAACCCTTAATTACATGTATTTTTTCCTGCTTTTAACCGGACTTATGACAGGGGTCGGAGTCAAATTTGCGCTTGATAATTTATTTATTTCAAGATTAATAGAAATTGACGATTTTGTTACAAGAGTCAGGTCGGAAAAAGATCTATCCAAAAGGTTGTCACTTGAAGACAACGATGAACTCTATCGTCTCTCAAGAGAAATAAACGGGATGTTAAACGAAATTTATCTGGCAGAGCAAGAGGTAAAAGCTCAGGCACGCGAAAAGAAAGTTCTGCTTGACTCACTCAACGAACTGGCAGTTTTTGTGGGTCCAGAACTTAGAATCATCTGGGCAAACAAAGCTGCGCTCGAATATATGAAAATGGACCTTGAAAAAGCAATGGGAATATATCTTAAAGATGCTCCGGGCATAAACGGTCCTTTAGTTGAGTATCTGCATCTTGAACATATCTTTACTACAGGTGAGAAGATATCAGGGGAATATATTGCAAAGGATGGGAAAGTCTGGTTTGTTCAGGCGATCCCTGTGCCTGATGAGAAGGGAAAAATCATAGGGATTCTCCAGACCTGCTGGGATATTACTGAAAGAAAAGAAGCAGAGAAACTTCTCCATGAGAAGCAGATAGCAGAGGTTGCAAACCGTACCAAGAGCGAATTTCTGGCAAATATGAGCCACGAACTGAGAACTCCGCTTAACTCAATAATAGGGTTCTCTGACCTATTATCTGAAAAAGTTTACGGAGAACTTAATGAAAAGCAGACCAGAGCTGTAGGGAACATCTCAAGGAGTGGAAAACACCTCCTGAACCTGATTAATGATATTCTCGATCTTTCCAAAGTAGAAGCCGGAAAGCTCGAGCTTGATTATAAAGAATTTGAGCTTGCCAGCAAGCTTAATACAATCAAAAATTTGCTGGCTCCGATTGCAGGCCGGAAAAACATTGAAATTGAAATCGATGTGGATAAAGACCTTACTACCATTCGTGCTGACGAAGCCAGATTTGTTCAGATAATGTATAATCTTGTGGATAATGCTATAAAATTCTCGCACGAAAATGGACTTGTGAATGTAAAAGCTGAAAAGAAAGGGGACCTTGTAGAAATAATGGTTAAGGATAAGGGAATAGGGATCAAACTCGAGGACCAGCACAAGCTCTTCAAGCCCTTTAGCCAGGTTGATCCTTTCTCTTCTAAAAAATTCCAGGGTACAGGGCTTGGCCTCTCACTGGTTAAACAGATTGTTAACCTGCATGGGGGTTATGTCTGGTTCAACAGCAAAATAGGAGAAGGAAGTACCTTTGCCTTTACAATTCCGATAAACGGAGATAAAGGAAAAGGTAGAAATGGAAAAACAAAGCTATTTGACGACACAGAAATGGCTGAAAACACGAAGCTTTAAGATAAAAAATAGAAGCCAGCTCTGAGTTAGAGCTCTTTAAAGCAATGATTGTCTTTAAGCCGTAATTCCTCGGCCTTTAATTAAAAGGTGGTCTCCTCGATTTCCTGACATAAGTCAATGCCTGAGGAAGCCGCTTTTATATCATACATCCCCAACTTATTTGTTTTCACTCCATATGTTTCGATCTCATATGAGGTCACTTCATCTTTCTGGAAATTTAAAAGTTCTCTCATAGTAAAGACTGCATACTGATTTTTTCCTTTTCTGGATTCTCTTAGCTGGTCGTAATCAAAATTAAGATCATCATAGCTTATTACGTGCCTGAACCATTCAATAGGAATGGGAAGGTGGGACAAAAGCGGGATTGCAGATTCAAAATAGTTCCTGCAAACTTTTTTTCTTGATAACTGGCACCATTTATCTATTATAAAACTTACTTTCTCAGCCTCAATCGTAAAAACAACAGGATAAATCTTGCAGATTATAGGTTTGAAATCCCGGCACTCACATACTTCAGTTTCTTCATTCAAAAATGGACATAATTCTCCAAGTTTTAATACATGTATAAGAGTACCATCATCCATTTTCAAAATGTCCAGGTACTTGAGTTTGAATTCAGAAACACTTATACCCATTTTCTTTGCCATATATTCCTTTTCTCCAGGTAGCAGGGTCCCGATCTTATTGTGCTCGCAAGCTCCTCCGCACTTACTGCAGACATTAAAAGTATTCTGATTACCACCGCTGAAGGTCCTATGAAAATTTTCATATATGTCCATGGGTATTTCTGGGAATATCAACCTAAAAACCTCGATCATGTGAAACTGGGTATATTGGTTATATTTTTTTTAAGTCATATTTACATCTATGCTTTTCAAGTTGTTTTTAGTATTACCAGTAAAAAAATAAACGCGTTTGATTGTAAGAATGAAAATCAATAAATTTATAGTCTAGTAATGACAGAGAGGGCATAAAATCATTCTTCTGTAACACAACTTTTTAGAAATTTGAATTAAAAAACGAAAAAATTATATACGCAGGGTATTTGTAAACCGAAGAGAATTTTGCTATCATTCTGAAAATTGTAGCACATTTTTCATTATAACATGCCTAAACTAAATAGAAAAGTGTACAGTTTATAGTCTCAGAACTATAATCTTGAGTAAAAGGGTCCGGAAAACTGTTCTTTACAACCCTGCCCTACATTCAAACTCTTCACAAAAATATCCCTTATTTTATCCCGGCTTTCCTCTATCTACAGAAACCACTAAGTCAGGGCAAGAGATATATATAATTTTAATACCATTAAAATGTGCGAACGTTTATTATCAGGACCCGACAATAGTATAAAATCTCTTTTATATATTCTTAAAATAACTAATACTGTATTGGTTGCGGGAATATCTCTGTGATATATAAAAATTCCTGTTAAATTAGCAAACTTTATATATTTTTTGATTTTATTTTTTATACAGATATCTGTACTTCAGTTTTTATAAACCAGGTTTATCATGCTATCAGGTTACAGGTATGGGGTTTTGCTTCCGGTAATTTATTGGTGATGCGGATGGACATTAGCAAAAAACTGTTAATAGTTATATTCTCGATGTTTGCTTTATTTACCGCACTCCTAATAGTCGCGTCCCATACCATCCTGTTAGCAAGTTTCTCCGATCTTGAAACCCAGGACACCTTAAAAAATACTGAAAAAATTGAACAGGCGATTGCCTGGGAAACTATGTCTATTGACAGAACCGCGAGGGATTGGGCTTTCTGGGATGATACTTATGAGTTCGTGAACACCTTCAACTCTGAATACATAGACTCTAACCTGGATGGGAGTACTCTTTACAGTCTGGATCTAAATGTCATGCTTTTTGTAAATAAGTCCGGAGACATTATTTATCCTATGTCTGTTGATCTCATAAATGAGACAGAAGTTCCGGTTCCAGCAGGGATTCTGGAGGGGATTAACAGTGGAATCCTTACTGCCCATAAAGATACTGACTATATACATGGAGTCATCCTGCTTGATGAGGGGCCGATGCTTGTCGTTTGCCGTCCAATTCTTAATGGTCCAGATATTGGTCCTTATGATGGAACTCTTATTCTTGGGAAATATATTGACAACTCTTACATATCCTCTCTTGAAGAGCGTACCAAGACTTCTCTAGACATCCGCACTTTAAATGAAGAAATGCCCTCTGACTTTAAGGAAGTATTTAATAAAACTGCCAGTGAAGAAGGAAGTGTTGTTAAAATTCTTGGGGCTAAAAGAGTAGCCGGGTATTTCGCACTAAGGGACCCTACAGGAAAGCCTGTAGCCCTCATGAGAGCTGATTATCCCCGTGAGATTTATGCACAGGGTGAAAAAATTCTGTATTATATATACTTTTTTCTACTGTTTAGTGGGATAACCATAGGAACTGCAACCAGGTTCAGCCTCGACCGCCTTCTTGTTTCAAGGTTGATTGCTATTGACAACTTTCTTGGAAAAGTAAAGAGAGAAAAAGATACTTCAAAACGACTGGAAATAGAAGGAGAAGATGAGATTCACAGGCTTTCAAAAAGCATCAACGAGATGCTTTCCAGCATCAGACTTGCTGAGCAGGAGCTAAAGGCCAAGGAGTATGAAAAAAAGTTTATATTAGATTCTCTTGAGGAAATAGTGGTTTTAAGGAGTCCGGATTTTAATATTCTCTGGGCAAACAAGGCTGCTCTTAAAAATAAGGATATTTTAATGGCTGAGGCTAAAGGACTGAAATCCGGAAACTCTCAGGTGGAGAAGGGTCTTCTCCATAAACTCAAGAAACCCCAGGACCCCATCTGGACAGATCAGGAGTTTACCTCTCCCGAGGGAAAGACCTGGCTTATCAGGTCAAAACCAGTGTATGATGAAACCGGAAATATCATTGCAGTTCTGGAAACCGGGGTGGAAATTACTGAACGGAAGAAATACGAAATTGAACTCTTCCGCGCAAAACAGGATGCAGAGATTGCAAACCATACAAAGAGTGAATTCCTTGCAAATATGAGCCATGAACTGAGAACACCACTTAATTCAATAATAGGGTTCTCCGATCTGTTGTCAGAAAAGGTTTACGGAGAAATTAATACAAGGCAGCTCAAGGCTGTCGGAAATATCTCAACAAGTGGAAAACATCTGTTGAGCCTGATTAATGAGATCCTCGACATTTCCAAAGTAGAAGCAGGGAGCTTTGAACTTCATTACAGCGCTTTCTGGCTGGCAGAGATATTTGCTGAAGTTCGGGATATGCTGTTTCCATTTGCTACAAGCAAAGGAATAAAAATAGAGCTTGAGATTGAAAATAGCCTGCCAAGAATTTGTGGGGATAAAGAGAGGCTTACGCAGGTCCTGAGCAACCTGATGACAAATGCAGTCAAATTTTCAAATGAAAATGGGTGTGTAAGAGTAAAAGCATCACAAAGCAACAACTTCATAAATATCACAGTATCCGATGAAGGGATAGGTATTGCTGCAGAAGATCACGATAAGCTCTTCAAGCCTTTCAGCCAGATAGACTCGTCATCATCTAGAAAATACCAGGGAACCGGACTTGGTCTTGCTCTTGTGAAGGAAATTGTGCAGCTTCACGGTGGCACAGTCTGGTTTGAAAGTAAAGTCGGAAAAGGGAGCACCTTTGGTTTTTCGATCCCCCTTTCCGGCAGGAATGGATAACCTTAAACTCAAAAATAGTAGGGTAGGAAATATCATACCCGAGCCGATTTCATATTTTGATAGCGACATGCTGTTGCATGAACAAATTTGTTGTCCGGGTAACCTTAGTGCAAAACCTTGAAGCCTGAAGTTTCAAGGTTTTTTACATTATCCAGTGCAGTGCCAGATTTATCTACTTTTTCGAGAGCTTTTGATGCAGCTTTTCTTACTGAAGCATCAGGACTCTCAAGTGCCCGTGTAATACCTGCAACTGCCTCTGGAGTACCTATTTTTTCGAGTGAAGAGATTACAGTTTTATGTATCAAAGACTCAGGATCTTCAAGAATTTTTAGCATTTCAGGAACGGCCTCTTTTGCCTTTATATCTCCAAGTGATGCAGCAGCAGCTTCCTGCACAGTATTTTTTGAATCATTAAGAGCTTTCAAGAGCCCCGGAACAGCTTCTGTTTTTCCTGTTTTTCCAAGCCCCAGAGCTGCAGCTTCCCGGATCGAGCTTTCAGGGTCGTCGAGGGCTTTAACCAGTCCTTCGATTGTTTCAAGCGCACCTATTTTCCCTAGTGCGCTTACTATTACTTTCCTTACAGAAGTATCATGGGAGTCGAGGGCTTTTGCAAGACCAATAGCCGCTTCAGGAGAAGCGATATCCGCAAGTGCATCTGCAGCCCGGCTTCTCAAATACCAATCTTCATCATCAATCTCTCTCAAAAGAGCGGAAACAGCTTCAGACGTGCCCACTTTCCAGAGAGCCTCTATCGAAGCCTTTCTGACCTTTCTATCAGAAGCATCAAGTGCTTTTACAAGAACGGGTACTGATTCTGATGCCCCTATAATCTTGCAGAGGGCTTCCGATGCTGCCTCCTGTACTGGCTGTACCGGGTTGTTGAGCATTTCCATCATCTCTGGAAGGATATCGGGAGTGCCTCTTTTTCCAAGGGTTTCTATGGCTTGCTGCCTTACCCTGTTATCCGGGTCTTCAAGCGCTTTTATGATCCCACGGGCTGCTTCATAAGTGTTCATTTTTCCAAGCGCTATTATCGAGATTCTTTTCAGCGAACTGTCCGAAAAAACAAAAGCACTTGTAAGCCCTGAAACAGCTTCTGCGGACCCAATTTTCATCAGTGCTTTTACAGATTCTTTCTGTATTAGCTTATCAGGGTCCTTAAATCCTTTAACAATCCCGGAAACTGCTTCTGGCGTGCCTATTTTTCCAAGAGCAATTATTGCCGCCTTTTTGACAGAGCTTTCAGGATCAGCTAGCATATTTGTCAGCCCTGGCACTGCATCCGGGTCATTGATTTCCCCAAGAGCTTCTGAAGCAGCAACTTTTACCTTCGAGCTGGAGTCTTCAAGAGCTTTAAGCAGAACTGGAACAGCATCAAAGTCCCCTATTTCCCCAAGTTTTTTTGCAGCAGCTGCCCTGTTCCCCGCAAAAACAGAGCGTTCTACTTTCTTTATAAGATACTTTATGTCCTCGTCCATCTCTTTCCATCCCCAATCAAAGTAATCGTTTACTGAAAAATTATATAATTTAATATAAATCATTAATTTATTCATACAAAATTATCTTACTTTCGCTTATAAGATTTCAAACAGTTTTTAAAATTCATATACTATGAATTTAACACATACAAAGCCTAAAGAAAACGATTTTTACTAAATTTCAGTGTATAAATTCAGGCATCAGTGAATTGAATTTATAAGCTTAGTCATTTGATCTAAAGCATGAATATCTGCAAGGCTCCCTCTTAATTCTGTATGTAATTATTCCCCAACGTATCCTATTTTTTAATATTATTACATTTGAAGATATATGAACTTTTAGATTGTCAACTTGGGATACCTTAAAAACGAGCAGGCTTTTAAGTCAGGATTCAAGACCTATTAATAAGATAACTCAGGAGTCAAAAAAGACGATTTAGTTAAGAAAGGTCAATAGAGAGGACTGGTAAATGAAGGAAAATAATAATAAGCTCCGAGCAGGATAAATAAACTAACTGCAGGCACTGTAATATTGTCATCCATATTTTCTATTCTTTCTACAAATGAGCATACAATTCCTGCAAGAATTCCAGCAGTTCCCATCCGTGCGCCGATAATTATGCACAGAATGAGCATACCTGCAGTCCCTTCCCAGGCTTTTGTCCTTTTATTATATTTCAGGTTTCTGATTATTCCGGTAATCCCGTCTCCATATGCCATAAAAAGCACAGGGATCACTCCAAGCCAGAAGCTCTTATCAACATACCAGGTGAAAAATATTATCAATCCCCAGCTTAGCGTAAAATCCACGTCATAAATATTTTCAGGGTCCTGGAACCAGTACATGCGCCTGTTAAGTTTATGAGGTACATATGTCGCAAGAGCAAGTCCAAAAGCCATCAGTGCGGGAATGACAGGTTCACGAGCAACAAAAGGAAGGAGCATTGCCGTCAACCCGCCTGCTAAAAAATGGATTGCTTTTCTGGAGAAGTACATTGAAGAACTGGCAGACCTTCCTTTTTTTAAAGCAAACTCATATACCTTTTTTGAAAGAACCAGGAGGACAAACAGATTCCAGGCTGCAAGCACTGAAAATACAGGCAGGTCAGCATATATCGACTCAATGGGAACCTGAAGCACAGTCTGCATGACATTCTGTATATCTTTCAGATATAAGGCTTTTTGGATTTTATGGAATTCCTGATAACCCTGGCTTACCGATCCATTACGTAAAAAAAGGTTCAATCTCGGTTTTCATATCAAAATAAATTTACTTTTATTTTTTATCATTTTTTAAATAAAAATAGAAATGTCTATATAATTTATAATCTTCACACTGTCACTGGAGGACTTTTATGAGATTTAACAGGGTTTTTATGGCCCTTCTTTTATCCCTGGCACTTATCCTTGCGGGAAGCGGGTGTGTCTCGCAGGGTGAAGGAGCAGAAGAAGACAATAGTACAGATGCTGTGGTTGAGAGTGAGGTATCAAATATCCAGGCAAATCCCGTAACTTCCTGGAATCCCGAACCAACCGAACCGGTTATTGACCCAACCGCTTACATACATCCTCAGGCATCAGTAATTGGAAACGTGACAATAGGTGCAAGAGTGATGGTTTCACCAATGGCTTCGGTCAGAGGCGATGAAGGTATGCCGATCTTTGTAGGAGATGAGAGCAACATCCAGGACGGTGTTGTACTCCATGCCCTTGAGACGATCGATGAGGAAGGAAAGCCGGTAGAGAAAAACCTGGTTGAGGTAAAAGGCAAAGAATATGCAGTTTATATTGGAGAAAGGGTTTCTCTTGCCCACCAGTCCCAGGTCCATGGTCCGGCTTATGTTGGAAATGATACCTTCATTGGTATGCAGGCTTTTGTTTTCAAATCAAGGGTAGGAAACAATTGCGTGCTTGAACCGACATCAGCAGTAATTGGTGTAACTATCCCAGACGGCAGGTATGTTCCTGCAGGCACTGTAGTAACCTCTCAGGCTGAAGCCGATAAGCTGCCCGAAATTAAGGATGATTATGCATACAAGCACACAAATGAAGCTGTAGTATACGTAAACATCAACCTTGCCGAAGGGTACAACGCATAAACAGCACCACTGCAAAAAGTAGAACGACAAATGGGTACATAGAACAGGAATTGGACAGGAGATAAAATCCGAAGATGAAATATCTTTTAACCGAAAAAACCTTTAATAAATCCTTTTTTCTGCCCGAAACTCCTTTTTTATCTGCTTTCGGGCAAATCCTCTATTTAACCTTACCCGAGTCCCGTCTCGGAAGGACGGGGTCCTTTTCGCTTCGCTCAAGAAGACTAATTTTTGAGTTATTGCAGTCAATTTCACTCAGGCTTACATAATTACAAATTCTTGGAAAAATTATTTAAATGTGGAACTCTTTTAAAATCTGATTCCTGTTTACTCGCTATAAGTTTAGACAATTTTTCTGGACGTCAGGCAGGTTAGCAACGCTTCCGGAGTATGAAATGAAAGCCGGAGAATTTCATTTCTTGTATTACAAAATGGTGTCGGCTGATTTGCCAGTGATTATCAGCCCTTTCAGTTTATGGTCACTTATTTCCTGAATTCAGGTAAAGAGATATATTTAGGACTAAAAATTCGATGTGTTATATAATTAAAATGTGTATATATATATAATTAATTTTTTAAGTTCACGGTGAAGACCCATGAGAAAAATACTCAAAGATTTATGTTTGTTAATATCAATTGTAATACTTATCCTGCCTGCAGGGGCAGTACCCGGTGAACTTTTCGAGTTTAGTAACTTTACAGAGGAATCGGGACTGAACAACACAAAAAACGCTTCAAGATTTTATTTTGATTCCGATTCCGGTTTAGTCTGTATTGCCGCAGGAAAAACTGTAGAACATGGAGAGATAA
>ENA-UOOK01001276-UOOK01001276.1-fermentation-metagenome-genome-assembly--contig:-NODE-1276-length-33221-cov-9.617500_pt1 | contig 33221 bp, 30 predicted proteins | sample MGYA00245777_ERZ724023 | MGnify/ENA primary metagenome ERZ724023 (study PRJEB28704, sample SAMN03018312) | fermentation metagenome | biome: anthropogenic terrestrial biome; feature: soil; material...
GGAACATATATGGCAGCTCATCACCTATTAAATCTGCCCATTCTTTTATTATTACTTTTCTCTTTTCAGGGTCAAATTCTTTTCTTTCCTCCATTATCAACTTATCATTTTCTGCATTTCTAAACCCTACAGAGTTGTTTCCATCTGGAATATCTGCATCACTGTGGAATAGATCATATGCATCAGGGTCAAGAGTTAATGTCCATGACATGTTATACATATCAAACTTTCTCTGTGTATATACTTTATCCGCTAAAGCATTAAAGTCCATAAGATTTGGTTCAACTTTAACACCTATCTTTTGCCAGTTGTCCTTAAGCATTGGAATAAGGGTTTCAACATATTTACTATCCGTATATGTGTCCCATACAAAAGAGAGTTTTTTGCCATCTTTCTCTCTGATTCCATCACTTCCCACTTTCCAACCTGCCTCATCTAAAAGCTTATTTGCCTTGTCAACATCATACTCATACTTTTCTACATCATCTGAGTAAGCCCATGATGCTTCGGATATTGGCTGGTTGCAAACATCTGCATATCCCTTATAATAAAGGTCTGCAAATGCTTTACGATCAAATCCGTAAACTAATGCTTTCCTTACATTTTTGTCTGCAAGTCTTGGATCTCTTAAGTTAAATCCCATATAGCCATAGTTGTTTCCAGGGAAGTCGCAAATTGAAAGAAATTTTGTATCATCTATAATCTCTTTATTTTCTGGGCTTGGTGGTACTTCAAGCTGTATATCCACCCCTCCTTTTTCCAACTCTTGGAGCATAGTTTCAGAAGTAGTAAACTTCATTATTAATTTAGGAATTTTAGGCGCTCCACCAAAATAATCGGGGTTTGCCTTAAATTCAATATATTGCTTTGGCTCATACTTTACAAATATATATTTTCCTGATCCTAAAGGCTTTTGCATAAGAGTCTTTAGTTTTGGTATATCACCTTTTTCAAAACCATAATAATGCTTTGGCATTATAAGCATTTGGCAGTTGTATATATTTGTTACCATGGCCTCATTAAATGTAAAGGAAATTGTGTATTTATCCTCTACCTTAATTCCTGATATACTTTTTACCTTGCCATTTTTATCTTCGTGATACTCTTTGTATCCTTTAATATCAGATACCATAGTAATATAGCGTCCATCATAATTAGGGTCTGCAATGGTTAGATATGTGAATTCAACATCCTTTGCAGTAAGAGGTGTCCCATCTGTAAACTTTACATCATCCCTTAAATGGAATGTGTATGTCTTCTTGTCATCAGATACCTTCCAATCTTTTGCAACACTTGGTATTAACTCACCTTTTTCATTATTAGCTAGCAATTGATCAAATATTAGTTGGTTTACATAGCCATCATAAGTCGTACCATAGTAAGCAGGCATAAACTCTCCCTTAGTTTCGTGAGTCCCAACTATAAGAGTATCCTCCATTCCATCTCTTTTTGGATATCCTGCCTTTGCTTCTGGTGAATTATCATCAGATTTACCGCATGCTGTAAAAAACACAGCCAAAAGTAAGCTTAAGCAAAGAAGTAAGCTAATCTTTCTTTTCATTGGTAGTCCCCCTCAATTTTTGTGATTTGTCTATATTTTAGACATTAATAACATTAATTACAGTGTATATTTCTTTAAATAGAAGCCATGTACTAGCATCCTTCTTTATTTCCTTTTTAATTATAAAGCTGTAGGCGACCAAATGTCAATCCAAGTTGTACAACTGGCAACTTTTTCATTTACATATACTGTGCTAAACTGTGCAGATTGTACCTTGAAATGTAAATAATGGGTCTCATGCGGTAGTTTAGCTTAGGGGGAAACCTAATAGAAATCCAGTATCTATAAAAGCAATGTATAGCTATTCATAACTATGCATATATTTTTTATAGATACTGGTTTAGTTAAATAAATATACTTACTTTGCCAATTCCAGCTTATCTACTATATAAGTCCAGTCTACAAAAGGACTTGTTTTAAAGTTTTTAACACGTTTACTATATACATCCCAGTTCATATTTTGTGTAAGGAACATATACGGCAGCTCATCATTTATTAAATTTGCCCATTTTTTCATTATCTTTTTTCTCTTTCCAGTATCGAATTCCTTTCTTCCCTCAATTATTAGCTTATCATTTTCTTCATTTCTAAATCCTACAGAGTTGTTCCCATCTGGGATATCTGCATCACTGTGGAATAGATCATATGCATCAGGGTCAAGAACTAATGACCATGCCATGTTATACATATCAAATTTTCTCTGTGTATATACTTTATCTGTTAAAGCATTAAAGTCCATAAGGTTTGGTTCAACCTTAACACCTATCTTTTGCCAGTTGTCTTTAAGCATTGGAATAAGGGTTTCAACATATTTACTATCTGTATATGTGTCCCATACAAATGAAAGTTTTTGACCATCTTTCTCTCTGACTCCATCGCTTCCCTCTTTCCAACCTGCATCATCTAAAAGCTTCTTTGCTTTGTCAATATTGTATTCATACTTATCTGCATCTTTTGAGTAAGCCCATGACACCTGGGATATTGGCTGATTGCAAACCTCTGCATATCCTTTATAATAAAGGTCTGCAAATGCTTTACGATCAAAACCATAAACTAATGCCTTTCTTACATTTTTATCTGAAAGCCTTGGGTCTCTTAAGTTAAATCCCATATAACCATAGTTGTTTCCAGGGAAGTCACAGATTGAAAGGAATTTAGCATTATCTATTACCTCTTTGTTTTCTGGATTTGGAGGTAATGCAAGCTGAATATCTATTGTACCTTTCTCTAATTCTTGCATCATAGTTTCAGAAGTAGTAAACTTCATTATTAATTTAGGAATTTTAGGTGCTCCATCAAAATAATCAGGGTTTGCCTTAAATTCAATATATTGCTTTGGTGCATATTTTACAAATATATATTTTCCTGATCCTAAAGGCTTTTGCATAAGGGTCTTTAATTTTGGTATATCGCCTTTTTCAAAGCCATAATAATGCTTTGGCATTATAGGCATTTGGCAGTTGTATACATTTGTTACCATAGCTTCATTAAATGTAAATGAGATTGTATGTTTATCAATCACTTTGATTCCTGATATGTTTTTTACCTTGCCATTTTTATCTTCATGATATTCTTTGTATCCCTCAACGTCAGAAACATTAGGAACATAACGCCCATCATAATTAGGATCTGCAATAGTTAGATATGTGAATTCAACATCCTCTGCAGTAAGAGGTGTCCCATCTGTAAACTTTATATCATCCCTTAAATTGAATGTATATGTTTTCTTGTCGTCAGATAATTTCCACTTCTTTGCAACACTTGGTATTAGCTCTCCTTTATCATTATTTGTTAGTAATGCATCAAATATTAGGCTGTTTACATAACCATCATAAACTGTACTGTAGTAAGCAGGCATAAACTCTCCCTTAGTTTCGTGAGTTCCAACTATAAGGGTATCCTCCATACCATCACGATTGGGAAATTGAGCATCTGCTCCGGTGGATTGGTCGCCACAACCCATTAAAAAGGTGGCAAGCAATAAAGTAAAGCAAACAAATAAACTTACCTTTCTTTTCATTAATTGATCCTCCTTTATTTATTTTTTATAATTTTGTTCTTGGTAGATAGAAATAAAACTAATAATAGTCATTTTTTGATATAAGGATAAAAACTTATGAATAGATTTTTAATTCTATGTATGTACCTTGCATTTACTTTTATGTAATTATCTGTTAATGTAAATTATATATACTTTTACTGTTATTGTCAATTGAATTTATATTCTATATACACGCAATTATTGTTTTGTTGTTTTAGTAAATTAGAAATGTTAAAATATCCTTTAAGAGTGTTAAATAAGGAGGCTTTTATGATAAACTTTTTAATTGTTTTAATATCTATTATACTTGACCAATTAACGAAATATTTAGCTGTAACGCACTTAAAAGCTATACCTTCGAGGACAATTCCTCTAATCCCTGGAGTGTTTCATTTTACATATGTAGAAAATACGGGAGCAGCCTTTAGTATTTTTCAGGATAAGAGGTTGTTCTTTATTGTGGTAACAATAGTAGCAGCTATAATAATAATATACTATATGATTACTATGAAAAGTGAAGGAAGACTGTTTCAAACCTCTCTTGCAATGATACTTGGAGGAGCTATAGGAAACTTAATCGATAGAGTTTTACATGGGTATGTTGTAGACTTTTTTGATTTTAGAGCTATTAACTTTGCAATATTTAATGTTGCTGACTGCTTTGTTACAGTTGGCAGCATATTCCTATTTTACTATATTATATTTATCTACGGCAAGAAACATAATATAAATTAATATTAATATTATATAAGGGAAGGTTTTCAAATGAGCAAAATATCAAAAGGAAGGAAAGCAACATTTTATATTGGTATTGGCATAATTATATTAGGCCTTTTATTATTCTTTTCAGTGTTTTTCTCTATTATAAATGCAGTGAATGATCCCTTCTTTTCTTATGGCCCACCACCTTTTGAAAATGCTGTAATTGGAATGATACTTATGATTGCTGGTGCTGTTGTAACTAATATAGGCGCCCATGGGGCTGCAGGTTCTGGAATGCTTCTTGACCCTGAAAAGGCAAGAGAAGACCTTAAGCCTTTTAATGAAGCAAAAGGAAAAATGATTAACGATGTACTTGATAATGTGGAGATAATTGATAAATTTCCAAAAGGTGAATCCCCTAAACAGATAATAAAGATTAAATGCAGGTACTGCAATACCCTAAATGATGAAGATTCAAAGTTTTGTAAAGGATGCGGAAAAGAGATTTAAAAAAAGAGGCTTAATTAAAAGCCTCTTTTGTAAGTGTTCATTACTTTTTCTACATATCTTTGGGTTTCGGAAGGCATCCTGTTTATTTTATCTTTGGAATCTACTCCAAGCCTATTCATCCTTCCTATTCCTCCATTGTATGCTGACAATGCAAGTTCAACATTTCCATCGAATCCATCTATTAATTTTTTGAGGTATCTTGTACCCCCATCCACGTTTTCAAGGGCATCAAAAGGGTTATTAACCCCAAGAGAAGAAGCTGTGCTTGGCATAAGCTGCATCAAGCCTTGGGCTCCTGCATTTGACACTGCATTTGGATTAAAGTTAGATTCCTGCTTAATTACAGACTTTACCAAATTACTATCAACATCATACTTTTGAGATATTTTGTCTATTTGAGACATTAAATCACCAGAAAACTGGCTTTCTTTGTTTCCACCTTCGTCCACCATGGGTTGTTTATAATAATTAGTTGAGTTATCCTTTATAAAGCATTTAAGCAGGGACTCAAAAATTACGGATTTAGTTGTATCAGAAATATTCATATTTTGCATAAAATAAAGTGGCAATATACTAGTTACATCACTGACATTCATAGCAATATCTCCTTACCCTATAATAACCATTATTATATCATAAAATTAGACAAATATGGACTTTTATTTGAATATCTTCTTCCATAGCTTCGAAATGCCTTCACCTATACCCCTCGTAAATAAAGATAACCAGTTGGCCTTTTTTACCTCCTTTGTGGTAACTAACTCAACTTCCTCACGGCTTTCACCATCATTTGTAAGGTATCCATACTTTTCTGATCCCTTATATTTTAAAGCCATATGTCCCACGCTCTGGCCTTCTGTAAGAGGAGCTAAAACTTTACCATCTTTCATCATAGATTCATCTAGCTTATAAAAAGGTTCGTACTGCTTTTCCTCTCCTTTTTTTATAAGTATTGTAAGAGGCTCTTTTGTTTTAACCTCAACCTTTTTTGCCTTTCCTTTTGTAACAGGTATTTCAGACTGTCCTTGTATTTTAAAATCTGCAGGTAAAATTTCCTTTAATTCATAATGGCTAAATCCATAATCCAATAGTTTTTTTGTTTCTTTAAATCGAATGTTAATTGAAGGAGATTTCATTACAACGGTTATAAGTCTCATGTCTCCTTTTTTAGCTGTGCCTGTAAATGAATATCCCCCTAATTCAGTATAGCCTGTCTTAAGCCCATCCATACCCTTATACTCAAATATAAGACCTGGAAGCATAAAGTTCCAGTTAGACATATGAATCTCCTCTTTAGGAATTCCTTCGCGGAAGTTTTTGTAAGGTACGCTTGATGTTTCAAGCACCTCTGGATAATCATTTATAAGTCTATATGCAAGAGTTGCAACTGAACGAGCAGACATCCTGTTCTCATCATTTTCTTCTGTTCCCTCTGCATGCATACCCTTTAAATCACTGTTATTAAGGCCTGTAGCATTTACAAATTTGCAGTCCTTTAAACCTAGCTCCTTAGCCTTATCATTCATCATTTTTACAAAATCTTTTTCAGAACCTCCAATAAGCTCCGCGATTGCAATTGCGGAACCATTTGCAGAATAAATTGCCATGGATTCATAAAGCTCTTTTAATGTATACTGTGTATCTTTTTTTAAATATACATTAGATAGGCTTGTATCATGGGATACTTTAAATACATAATCGCTTATAGAAATCTTTTGATCCCACTTTACCTTGCCTTCCTTTATTGCCTCTAGCGTAAGATACTCTGTCATCATCTTTGTCATGCTAGAAGGATAAAGCAGCTTATCAGCGTTTTTCTCATAGAGTATCTTGCCGCTTTTTGCATCGATAATCATGGCTGCCTCTGCATTTACATCTATGGTGTCTTCTGCAAAAGCAGTATATGGGAAAATATTTGCAACAAGTGCTAAAATTATAAACCATACCATAAAGTATTTCTTTTTCAATCTTTTCATGAGTACACCCCGCTAATTCAATATATTGTACAGATTCCAATATACCCTAATTTATGCCTACTTTCAAGCGGGCATTTTAGGAAGAAATTTTAATATTGCGTATCTGTAATGATTTTGTAATCTATTTTTATTATTTTGTAACCAAACTTAATATAAAATTGGGTACTATATAATTAAGAGATAAAATATAATAATTATTTATATAAAATTACTTGCCTCTATTACATAAGGGGGGATTATGATGGAGAGCAGGAAAAAAAGAAATATACAAAGGAAAAAGAGAAGGGCAGCTAAAATATCTATCTTCCTGTCATTATTTGTGTTACTTGCAATTGTAGGTGCAAAAATAACTGCAAATATTTATGCCAAAGCAGTCCAGCCTGTTGTAAGTACGAATTGTAATGTAATAAGCAAGGATGAAATAGATAAACAAATTGAACAAATAAAAAAGATAAACAGCAATCCAAAACCAAAATTAAAACCTGAAGATGGCACTGCTAAAGATAATGATACAAAAGATGATGCTAATACCAATACGGGTACTAAAGCAAGCACTACTGCTAATACTAGCACTAATACTGAAAGTAAGAGCCAAGATAAGCCTAAACCTCAAGCTACCGCTAAAACTACTGCTGCAGCTCAAAACAAAACTCAAACAGCCGAATCAGCTGATTTGGGAAAATCCATATATAGTGCAAAAGGAGAAAAAACAGTATATCTTACCTTTGATGATGGTCCCTCAAAAAGTGTAACCCCTCAGGTACTTGATATACTAAAAAAATACAATATAAAAGCAACATTTTTTGTAGTTGGAAGTTTTGCAGATAGAAACCCTGATGTTTTAAAAAGAATAGTAAAGGAAGGCCACGTTATTGGCAATCATACCTATACCCATGATTATAAATATATATATGCTAACGTTAATAACTTCATGGGGGAAATAAAAAAGTCTGATTCAACTATAGAAAATATAGTAGGAAAAGAGTGTGTAAGCAAGGTTATTAGATTCCCAGGAGGATCCTTTGGAAAAAAGTTTGATCCATATAAAACAAAGCTTAGCTCTGAAGGGTATAAATATGTGGATTGGAATGCATTAAACGGGGATGCTGAAGGTCATAACATTTCATCGGAAAAACTTATTCAAAAGGCTAAGGATACAACCAAAGGAAAAGATCATGTTGTTTTACTAATGCATGATGCGGGCACAAAGGGAACGACCGTAAAGGCTTTACCTAAAATACTTGATTATTTAATAGCTCAAGGATATAAGTTCAAAACACTTTAAATATTATTTTATAGCAAGTACACTGATTATATAATTTAAAACAGGAATTTGTGGAATAGGTAAGAGGTAAGAAGTAAAAGTGAAGAAGTATAATTGTAAAAACTCGAAGAGTTTTACCCATAACTATTAACTATTACCTCTTACTTTTTACCTATTAGTTATTACTTAAACAATAAAATTCCTGTTATAATTATATATTGAGGTGATAATTCATGAAAAATCTTAATATCCCTAAAATACTTATTGTAGAAGATGAAAGTTCAATTAGAGGATTCCTAAAGATAAATTTAAAAAGGAATAATTTTTATGTGGCTGAAGCAGAATCAGGTGAAGAAGGAATAAGGATTGCAAGATCTGAGAATATTGATGTGGTTATACTTGATATAATGCTTCCAGGCATAGATGGATATAAGGTATGTGAAATATTAAGAAAGGAGTTCCCTAAAATAGGAATAATTATGCTTACTGCAAAAGGACAAGATATAGATAAAATAATGGGGCTTGAATATGGCGCAGATGACTATATGATAAAACCTTTTAACCCAATGGAGCTTGTTCTTAGAGTAAAATCCCTTTTAAGGCGCATGGAAGCGCCAAAGACAAATTCTTATAAGATAATAGAATATGGTCCTTTTAGAATAGATTCTTATTCTCAAAAGCTATATAAGAATGATGTAAATATTGACCTTACTCCTACTGAATTTTTGATTATAAAACTTTTTATTAAAAATCCTGGCAGGGCATTTAAAAGAGATGAGATTTTAAATATAGTATGGGGCTATGACTTTATCGGGGATACCAAAATAGTTGATGTAAATATAAGACGTTTAAGAGCCAAGATAGAAGATAATCCTAGCGACCCTTTTTTTATTGAAACCATATGGGGAACAGGATACAGATGGAGAAATCTATAAACAATTAATCGGGTGGGGGTAGTTATGAAAAGCATAAGAGCAAGGCTTGTTAGCAATTTTATGCTAGTCATTGTAATAACTGTACTTATATTGGAAGTAATACTTATAAATGCTGTAAAGCAATATTACTACACTGGTATGGATGAAATAATTACTAATCAAATAATGTTTTCTTCTGAACTGTATTCAAGATATTTTTCATCATCATCTCTAGAGGATAATATTATTGATAATGTTGATGTTTTTTGGCAGCAGACAACTGCTCAGGTTCAGATTATAGACTTGTCCGGAAATATACTTATGGACTCTATAGGAGTTTCAGTTCCCAAAAATATACAAACTATTGATGTTAAAAAGGCTATGCAAGGTCAAAAGGGGAAATGGGTTGGAGAGGTTGAATACGATAATCATGACGTTATGGCCATATCCTACCCTCTAAAATCTAATGATAAAATAGTGGGCGTTATTAGATTTATTGCATCTTTGCAGGATACTAACAAAGCTATATTTAAAATATCTATGCTTCTTATATTAGTTGGGATCATGGTTATATTCATATCTGGGCTAGTGAGTGTAGTCCTTTCAAACACCATTGTAAGGCCATTAAAGAGTGTAACTTCAGCTGCAGAAAAAATGGCTTCTGGAGATTTTAATGCTAAAAGCATAAAAACCTATGATGATGAAATAGGAAAGCTATCAGACACATTAAATTATATGGCTGAAGAGATTATTAAAAAAGATGAGCTTAAAAATGAATTCATATCATCCATATCCCACGAGCTTAGAACCCCTCTTACATCTATAAAAGGATGGGCCGTTACTTTAAACTCTGACAACCTAGACGATAAAGAACTAATAAGAAGCGGACTTGATATAATCGAAAAAGAAAGTGATAGGCTCACATCTATGGTTGAGGAGCTATTAGACTTTTCCAAATTTGTATCAGGCAAGATTTCTCTAAGTAAAACAGATGTAGATATAGAAAAGGTAATGGTATATATAGCAAATCAACTATCTCCAAGGGCAAAGGTTGAAAATATAACCTTTACTCTAAAATGCGAAGATGATCTCCCACATATATTTGGAGATGAAAATAGAATAAAGCAGGTATTAATTAATCTGCTCGACAATGCATTTAAATTTACATCGGAAAACGGGAAGATAGCATTTTCTGCTATGGAAAAAGACGGCTTTATAATTATATGCGTTGAAGATAACGGCTCAGGTATACCGTCTGAGGATCTTCCATATGTTAAAGATAAATTTTACAAAGGAAAAAGCAGCAAATCCAAAAATGGTTTGGGGCTTTCAATAAGCGACGAAATAGTAAAGCTTCATAATGGAAAGATTGAAATTGAAAGTGAAGTCGGCGTTGGAACAAAGGTATGCGTATGGCTTCCATGCGATAAAGAGGGGGGGTCTGTTTTATGAAAGGTGTAAAGTTAATAATTCTATCTATAATTCTTTCCCTTCTAATATCATGTACACCAGGTGCTAGCACTAATATGACAGACAAAATAACATCACCAAATAATACGCTGCCGCCTATATCTGGAGAGTGGAAAATATATAAATATAAGCAAAGCGAAACAAGCAGTATAACAGAAGAGGAGGCAGAGAGTTTTATAGGAAAATCAGCTGCCTTTGATGAAACAGTTGCAATACTTGTAGATGATTCCTGTACAAATCCCACTTATAAAATAAAAAATGTGGCTGCAGATGATTACGTTATATATCAATATAAGGTAAAGCCAGAATACATTGATATACAAAATGATAAAATACAGGTTGTGACTGTAACATCTGGAAACCAGTTTTTTAATGAGTTTATAAAAATAAATAACAATCATATTATTTCATATATTGACGGTGTATTTTTTTATCTTGAAAAGTCGTCTGATAATGTCAGCAAAGAAACTAAAGATAAATTTGCTCAAAAACTTACAACTGAATCTACAGATAATAATAAGGGAAGCCTTAATTATTCAGGTGTATTATTAGGACTTAAATCTCCTAGAAAGTCTCCTGATAAAGGTTTTGTATATAGAACTTTATGGATTCCTGCAAGTGGCAATGTACTTGGGACCATATATGAGACCTCTGATTTGTTTGTTCCAAGAAAAAGCGGTTTTTGGCACCTTGGTGTAAAAAGGGAAAAAGAAAATGAAAGCTATAGAGATGTTTTATTTGCATACACTGACAACAAGCTTCTTCCTATTAAACCGGCTTCTAGTATATCAACTAGAGGATCTACATGCAGCAAAAACCTTAATGTAGTAAACTCCATACTATTTGTGAGCAATGATTATGTATCTACTGAGTGCAGTACATTTGCAAGTTCTGGTAATATGCCAACAAAAAGCATATATCAGGTTCTTCCTATAGACAATATAGAAAAAGCAAAAGCCATAAAAATAGGGGATATACTAGGCCCAGGCGGTACTCATGCATTAGAGGACGGTGCATCCCAATTTATATCAGCAAATCCTGATGGCAAAAACAAAAGCTCCTATTTAGCCTTAAATGAAGAAAATTTCGGCCTAGCAAGAAGAAACGGCCATTGGATAATTAAAGGAAGACTAAATAAAGCCGAACCAGAAGATTCTATTCCCTATGTGGATTTTAATATAAAGGCAATACCGCCCCAAAAATTAGTAAACTATGATGAACTTTATATTCCATGGAGCGTTATAAAATCTAAAGTACCAGAAGCCATAGATGCATTTACATCCCCAAATAAAAATATAGCAATTGTAATTAGCCCAAATAGTATACTTGTATATCCAATAGAAAATGATACTATTTCTGAAAATCCTATAAAGAAAATTAAACTTAAGGATAAAGAGACAGTAGTTATGGCTGAATGGGCAACAGGCAAGTACACTGATAAATGGGAAAAAGAATTTTTAAGAAATAAAGTTACAATTATAGATTAGTAGGGATTAAAAAAATAACTGTTGATTTAAGGATCTGTTGATTTACTGTAGCAGCGTGCAGCGGAAGTCAATCAACAGATCCTGTTTAAAAACCAACAGTTACTTTTTTAAGTTAATCAGCAGCTTCTAAATAGTATTCTTTAAGCAAAGCATCTATTCTATCCTTTTCTTTAATTATCTTATCTTCTTTGCTGTCGTATGCATAACATGCACCATTTACCACTCTAGTCTCAAGAGTCCCTTTAGCATCTTTGTTGCCTCTAAGGTGGGGGGCATCAAGTATTCCCATCCTAATTGCCTTTGCTATTGCAGAAGAATCTGCCCAAGGATCTTTTGAATTTGGTGTTATTTTGTTTATTGCATCTAGCAGGTATTTTGCTTCCTCAATAAGCTGGTTCTTTCTATTAATTACTTCCATGTCTTGGGTAAAATCTGGCATACCCTGCATACAATTTTTTATAACCCCTCTTACAATCTTGCAGCTTTCGATTATATCTTCAGGGGTTGCTGCATGATGTGCTTCACAATATCCAACAACGTGTACAATATGCGGTTTAATTGCCATTGCTATATAAGTTGATGCTGCAAGCTGTCCCTTTGCACTATAAAGATCTGGAGGCAGGCTTGCGAGTCCCGCTCTAACCTGCCTATATGTTTTGAAGTTTTTATCTTCTAATGACTCAATCATTTCAATCTTTGCAAGCATTTTTGCCAAATCCATTTTAGGAGAAATATTTGGAGGCACATTAAACATATATTGGGCAATGTAATTTGAAACCCCCATTTTTTTAGCATTGTATGCTGCTAGGTAAGCTGTTGCAACCCCTATTGTATCATGAGCATCTCTAAGGCTCCAATGATGAGATTCATTTACCTCAACAGGGATGCCTCTTTCTCCATGCCACTTCATTAGTTTTTGGTTTTCTTCTATAGATTCTTCTAGCCCCCTAGGCCCCCTTCCATCTAATACGTTATACCAGCACAAGGGAACCGCTGCCCACCCATTTTTTATGGTATCTAAAAGCATTTGTGCAAACCTAAACACATCATTAGTACCACTGTAGCATCTTAGTATTGGGTAGTTTCCTCTTCTTGATGCATCATATAATCTAGAAAAATCATCAGGGCTCCTCAAAGGTACACCACCTGCACCATCTAGGCTTTTATCTGCTTTATCCATTTCAAAGAAATGCTCTTGGGCATTTTGGTCAGGGGCTATGGATATTACATCTAAAACTTTTGATTCTGAAATAACCTTTATACCTTCTATAGTATCTTCAAGGGATGGAAGTCCAAAATGATGTCTAAGTACTGGATATGGATATTTATCCTCTATCCTTCCTATTATATTTCCTTCATAAACCTCCTCAGGATTTCCCCCCTCATTTCCCCTAAGATAAGCTATTGTATCATCAACATCCTCTGTACCATAAAATACTTTTTTAAAGAATGGGTATCTGCTTGCTACTTCAGCAACCGGTTCAGTTCCTCCAAAAATCCACTCTATATCATATAAATTGTACTCATCTATATATTTAAAAAGTTCATCTAAGAGAGGTTTCACCGCGTTAGGCGTTAATCTATACCCAACTCCTACAGCATCAGGCTTTTTATCTAAAACAGCTTTAATTAGATTGTCTATTGATACTGCTGCACCCAAAAATTCAGTTGAATATCCTTCTTTTTCTGCAAGTTTAAAAAAGTTGAATATTCCTGCCACATGTACACAATTTCCAATAGCTGCTCCAATTATCTTTTTCATTATGCAACCACTCCTTCCAGCTCGCCAACTTCTCCATGGTTTACTAAATCAGTTATCTGGTCAACTGTAAGTCCTTCTATCCCTAAGTTTATTGTATTTCTCCCTATTTTAAAGTAATCAACATCATGTATTGTAGATGCAAGTTGAATTATAGAATCAATTGTAGGTGTATCAATGTCAAGCATTGACCCCATAGAAGATATGGGTACAAGACTTTCTGGTATGTCTTCAAATATATACCTTACATCCATGGTAAGCGGAGCTTTAATTCCTTTATAGCCTGCTGTATTTTGTATAGCCTCATAAAGGCTTTCCCCTGAAGATCCGTAGGATAATTCCAGCCAATTTTGTGCGGTTATTGTATTGACGCCTAATGCCTTTGCAACCCTTACTCTCTCTTCATCGATTTCTTCAATAACTTTAGCAACAGAAGGGGTAATTCCATCTGTATAATAATCAAAACTTCCTTTGGTAGACTCAATCCTTCCGCAATTTAAAATTGTGGGTGCGGGATGAAATACTGCCCCAATATTATTTAAGCTAGTTTCAAGAACATTTGATGCAGGTACAAACTGAGGATAGGCCATAGATAGTATTCTTATTACTCTTGATGTCTCTTCTGCTGGGAGGGCGGCTAAAGATATTTGGTTCTTTATGCTGTATATCTTTACCCTGCCAGGGTCTATGATTCTACACGCATATATGAAGGTCTGTGTTTCAGCAACCACCACTTTTTTGTCTAGGCCTTCACTTTTTAGTATATTAAAAAACTCTAAGGCCCCCCCAGTCCTTCCAGGGTTTAATACTATAATTTGCCCATCTCTAAGATAAGGAATGCATGATACTGCAATATCTCTGTGCCCTGAAGCAGGTACGGTAACCATTATTATATCTGTGTCCTCTATTGCATCTTTCATATTGTCAGTAACAATGTTTAGCTCACCACGCCCTTTAATAGCTCCCTCAAGAGATATGAAACCTTTTTGTTTTATATGTGCTACCTTTTCAATGGTCCTATTATATAGGTTTACAGTAAACCCTTTAATAGCTAAGTGGGCAGCCATTGCCTGACCCCCATTTCCCGCTCCTATAACTGCAAACCTAGGATAATAATTTTGCATGTTACTTTTCATCGCAAGTCACTCCTTTGAAATTATATTTGGCACACTCTCTAAAGTAATTCTATATGGTCTTAGGTGCTCTTATTTTTGAGTAATAAAAAACCATGGAGACTTTTCCATGGTTAAATCTCCTCTTCCAACGCTTGCGAGGTTAGCTGACGGATTCGGATCGAAAGAGACTGACCCTACCCACTAATGTGGGACTCACCCCAAATAATTGGTTCCCCCGTTCTGGTTTCCCAGACTCAGCGATATATTTAATTTCTAAAAACTTATTTTTCTGCCAAACTGTACTATTGCTCTGTATATAGTATAACATAGATATTGTACAATGTGAAATATTCCCTTATAAGTTTATATTCATCTTAATTTGTGAAATAATATGATACATTTAAATATTATACTATCATCCTTTTCATTTACTCCCTCTATATATAGCCTACCTGTATCTGTCATACTATTATCTTTATAAAGTACTATTGTATCCCCTGGCAATGCTTCACTTATATAGTTTACCTGTATTGATTTAACAAAGTTATTTTTTACATCTTCCATTGTAAAGCAGTCCATAATAAAATCTATATATTTTGAATTATTTAGATGGCCATTTATATCTATGTCGCTGCAGCCAATCACTCTCTTGTAGGATATTTCAAGCTCTCCTGAGGCCCTAGGCTTTGTAAGTTTGCAGTCAATTGCCCTTTCAGTTACTATTTCAGGGTATTCTATGGCAATTGCCTCTGTTTTCTCAAGTCTTCTCGTTTTAATGTTTATTATGGCCCATGTAGAAATGGCTCTAACCATTATATTCCCATCTAAATCTTTTATGAAATAATCTCTATCAAACTCATATTTTCTAGGAAGCTGAGGCCATGTTTCAGCATAGATTTCTTGATCCCATACAGGATATTTTATAACATCAACCCTCATCCTTGTAAGAACCCATGCAACCCCCGGGTCTTTCTGAATGGTATTAAATCCTATTCCAAGGTTATCTGCATGAAGCGCTGCAATCTCTTGGAAATAGTTAAAAGCCGCACTCATTTTTAGCTTTTTTGTAAAGTCTGCGTCACTAACCATCACTTGGTACTTTTTAGCTAACTTAGCAACAGGTTTCATCGTAAAACTCCCTTTTCTTCAGAAATATAGTAAATCCCAATAATAAAACCATACATTTCATTTGCCTTTGTGTCAATACACTTCATATGTTTAAAGCATCAGAAACTTAGCACAACTTACCAATATTTTTTCAAATATTTATTTTTAAAAGGTGGAATACTTAAAATATAAATATAAATTTTAAAATATAGGGATGATTATTACGGAAAATATAAATAGACATAAGAATATAGCCAAAAGCCTTAGGTTAGACTCTATATTATCATTTTTCTCTGTTCCTTTTGTTACATTTTATTTTATGCTTCGTAGATTTCTTTATTCTCTTGCCCATAAAAGGGTGCCTGAGCAAATTGATACTTATAAAGATTTAGGAAAGCTTACCTATGAAAAGGTAGAATTTAAAAGCAAAAGGGATAATATCAAATTAAAAGGCCTGTTTTTTCCTGCTAATAATGCAAGCAGCAAAACATTGATTTTAGTGCATGGTCTTAGTCAGGATAAGCTTATATCTGGTCATACTAAAAAAATAGTGGAATATTTAACTCCTAAAGGGTACAATATACTTTCCTTTGATTTAAGGTGTCATGGAGAATCATATGGCAGTATGATTACATTTGGATGCCATGAAAAATATGATGTAATGGGAGCCATTGATTATCTAAAAAGCAGGGGAAAAGTAGGGGAAAAGATTGCGCTGCTCGGTTTTTCTATGGGAGCTGTAAGCGTAATTGAGGCTGCGGAGAAAGATACAAGGGTTGATGCTGTAATTGCTGACAGCCCATTTAGGGATTTAAGGCTTTTTGTTTTAAATGATATTATATCCTCTTTGTCAAACTATCTTCGCTTTTTGCCGGATAATATAGCTAATTCATTTTATTGGCCTATATTTATGAATTTCCCCTTTAAAAGTAGTTTTATAAGCCTAGTATCTAGAATATGTAGTATAAATTTAAATGAAGTATCCCCAATGAATGCAGTAAAGAATATATCCCCAAAACCTATTTTTATAATTCATGGCAGAGGAGACAGGCTCATACCATGTACCAATTCAGAAGCAATATTTGAGCCCCTATCTAAAAATAGCAATGCCTCCCTTTGGCTTACAGATAATGCTGCTCACATAGAAAGCCTAAATATGTATTCAAATGAATACCTAAAAAGAGTGCAAAACTATTTAGATGAGAATATATAGTAAGTATATGTTTTTTATAATTCAGCCCGTAAAACCTCATACCATTGTGGCCTAGGAGGTTTACTTTAATATACCCATTATCTCATCTACTGCGTCATCTATACAAAAATCATTATCAATCTTTATGTCGCTATACATATTATATAGAGGATATCTTTCCTCATAAAGCTTGTATAGCTTTTCCTCCCCTTCTGCTAAAAGAGGACGCTTTTGTATATCAATATCCCCTATTATCTTATTAACTGACCTATTTAAAAATATAATAATAGAGTTTTCTTTTAAAGCTTCCATATTCTCAGGCCTTTTTACTGCTCCCCCTCCTGTTGATATTACAACTGCATTAGGGTAGGATCTTTTGCATACTTCTTTTATTGCTGAAGTTTCTATATCTCTAAAATGCTCCTCGCCTTGTTTAAATATTTGATTTATTGATTTTTCCTCTCTCTCTTCTATGTAATCATCAATATCTATAAAAGGCATATCAAGCATTTCTGCAACAATACTTCCTATTGTGGATTTCCCAGAGCCTGGCATTCCTATAAAAACTATATTTTTATCAAAACCTTTTTTCATAACCATAACCCCACTTTAAAAGTCGCATAGTATCTTTTTATATATTTTATCCACAATATCTTTTGAGATATCCACACTGTTCCATATCTCTTCTGCACATACCGCCTGACCAACTAGCATATACAGTCCATTTACCCATTTTAATTTAGCTTCATCTGCATATTTTAAGAAAAGCGTTTGCTTTGGGTTGTATATTAAGTCAATTGCCACATTAAAATTTTTAACCGTATCCATAGAAACAGGGGAATAACCTATATTAACGGACATTCCACAAGGAGTACAATTTATTATAATGTCCCAATCTTTTAGCCTTTTTACATCTTCATAAGATATTAAATCAATCCCTTTAATTCCCCTCTTGCACTTTTCAATATCTCTTGATACTATTTTTATATCTTTTGCCCCATTATCTAATACATATTGGAGGACTCCTCTTGCTGCTCCGCCTGTTCCAAGTATGCATACTCTTTTACCTTCTATTTCTATTTTGTTTTTAATAAGCATCATTTTGAACCCATAATAGTCTGTATTATACCCTATAGTTTTACCATCTTTAAAATATATTGTATTTACTGCTCCTATATCTTTTGCTTCTTTAGAAACCTCATCAATATATTCCATTACAGAAACTTTGTGGGGAATAGTTACATTTACCCCTTTTGCACCTAATGCTAAAAGCCCATGTACTGCATCTTTTAAATTTTCTTTTTTAACTTCAAATAGATGATAGCAGCCATCTATATTAAGCTCATTAAAAATAATAGAATGTATTGAAGGTGAAATGCTATGCCCTAGTTTTCCCCCTAAAAGTCCATAAATATCACTCAATTTTCTCAACCTCGCTTTTTGTATAGCTCCCAATTAGCCTAAAATTTAGGCAGCTTTCCTTAACTAATTCAACTGCAGTATGTGCATTTTCATTACTTAAATTGCCTTCAAAATCTATATAAAATATATATTGCCAAGGTCTATCTTTAATTGGTCTTGACTCTATTTTAAGTAGATTTATATCATTTTTTGCGAAGGCTCTAAGAGCATTATATAGTGAGCCTGCCCTGTGTTCAAGAGATAATACTGCACTTATTTTATTGCAGTCTTTATCTTGTCTCATATGCTTTGAAATAATAACAAACCTTGTAGAATTATAATTATTAGTATTTATATTGTACTTTAATATTTTAAGTCCATATAGTTTTGATGCTCTAATACTTCCTATGGCGGCCATATACTTTTTATTGCTTTTTTTAACATGCTCTGCACTTTTGGCTGTGTTGTGGTATGGTATTAGCTTCCAGTTAGTATGGCCATTTAAAAACTCGCTGCATTGGCTAAATGCCTGGGAATGTGAATATACCTCTTTTATATCTTCAATGCTTGATCCATCTATAGCCATAAGATGATGGTTCACCTTTACATATTCTTCTCCAACAATATAAAACTCATATTTATTTAAAAGATCATATACTTCAGATATCCCGCCTGTCGAAGAGTTTTCAATGGGAAGTACTCCATAATCTATATTGTTATTTTTAAGCTCTATAAATATATCCTCAAATTCCTCTACATTTACCATATCTACGCCGTATCCAAAATGTTGAATCAATGCTTCCTCGCTAAAAGAGCCTTTAACCCCCTGAAATCCTACAGTTAAACTATAATCTTTATCTTGATCTATTAAGCCTACCGAGTCCACTTTTCCCATCCCCTTCATTATTTTATAAAATAAGCTCTAAAATTGCCATTGCAGCTGCGGCCTCAACCACTGGGCATGCCCGAGGGACTATACAAGGGTCATGGCGGCCTTCTATCTTAATCTTTGTATTTTCATGTCTTTCCATATCAACAGTATTTTGAACCTTACTAATTGAAGGAGTTGGTTTAAATGCAGCCCTAACTATTAAAGGCATTCCATTTGTTATTCCCCCAAGTATTCCACCATTATTGTTGGTTTTACTTTTTACCTTGCCATCCTTTATATAAAGCTCATCATTAGATGCAGAGCCCCTCATTTTGGCTATGTCAAAGCCTGCCCCAAACTCAACCCCCTTAACAGCTGGAATAGAAAATAAAATATGAGATAATATGCTTTCTGCAGAATCAAAGAATGGATCACCAAGCCCTGCAGGAAGATTGATTATACCTATTTCTATAACCCCTCCTACAGAATCTAAATCTGATTTAGCATCAAGTATAGCTTTTTTCATCAACTCACCCTTATCTTTATCTAAAACAGGGAAAGAAGCCTCCTTAAGCTTTGCTAAAGTCTCATTATTTAAATCTGCCATATCAAAAGCAGAATCTGATATATCGCCTATAGAATATATATGGCTTCCTATTATTATATCCTTTTCAAGTAATATCTTCTTTGCAATAGCCCCTGCAAATACTAAAGGTGCAGTCAATCTGCCAGAGAAATGTCCCCCTCCTCTGTAGTCATTGTATCCTGAATATTTTATGTATCCCGTGTAATCAGCATGGCTCGGGCGCATTATATACTTTGTCTTTTCATAATCTTTAGATCTTTGATCACTGTTATATATAACAGCACAAATAGGAGAGCCTGTTGTATATCCATTAAAGTATCCGCTTAATATCTCAAATTCATCCTTTTCCTGCCTTGGAGTGGAAAGCTTATTTAAACCAGGCATCCTTCTATCCATCTCTGACCGTATATAGTCCATATCCAGTTTGCATCCTGCAGGAAGTCCATCAATATTTACACCTATTGCTTTTCCATGGGACTCTCCAAAAATTGAATATTTAACTTTACTCCCCCATACACTGCTCATCTAAAACTCCTCCTAATCTCAAAAAATCTTTAAAAAAATCAGGATAGGACTTTTCTACAGAATCACTACCGTTTATTGTAACAGGGTTTTTGCACCTTATTGATGCAATAGAAAGTGCCATGGCAATCCTGTGATCCCCCCAACTATCTACACATCCCCCATTTAGATAACTCTTCCCATTTATTACAAGTCCATCATCCATCTCTTCTATGTCTGCGCCAAGCTTTGTTAGCTCTGTTGCCATTGCCTTTAGCCTGTCTGACTCTTTTAATCTAAGCCTTTTAGCATTTATTATTTTTGTCTCTCCATTACTTAAAGATGCTAAAACAGCTAATATAGGAACCAAGTCTGGACATTCTGAAGCATCAATTACTGCCCCATGGGTTATGGATTCTCTAGCTGAAAGTACTCCATCATTAAAGTATATGTCCCCTCCCATTTCCTTTACTATATCTATTATTTTTTTATCTCCCTGGGATGAATACTCATTTAATCCAAAGCACCTAACATCTCCCCCTAGTATACCAGCTGCAATAAAAAATGCTGCTTGAGAATAATCCCCTTCTACTTTAAAATCAGTTTCCATATATTTTTGATTACCCTTTATAAAAAATTCATTGTACCCATTGTTTAAAATATGAATATTGAATCTCTCTAAAACCTCTAAACTTAAATCTATATACCCCCTAGATTCAAGTTTAGAGGTTAAAATTATACTTGAGTCCCCATCTAACAAAGGAAGAGCAAATGTAAGTCCTGTAATAAACTGAGAGCTTACATCCCCTTTTAGCCTATATTCCCCAGAGGGCAATCTTCCTTGTACCGTAAGTGGCAGGCCATCTTTTTTACTATAATATATATTTTTATCATTAAATATTTCTATGTAGGGATTAAGTGGTCTTTCATTTAGTCTTCCCTCACCTGTAAATGTGATTTTTTTACCTGTTAAAATTGCAATTGGAATTATAAACCTTAATGTAGATCCAGATTCAAAACAGTGGATGCTATCTGCATTAGGGTTAGGGTTTAATCTGCTGCACCCTTTAATAAAAAGTGAATTACTATTTACTTTAATATCAGCCCCAAGACATTTCATAGCATCTATTGTGGCAATAATATCTTTAGATAGAGCAACATTTTCTATACAAGATGTACCATCAGAAAGTCCTGCCGCAATTATTGCTCTATGGCATATACTTTTAGATGGAGGTATATTTATATTACCATTTAAGGCCTTAGGTGTTATTTTTACACACTTCAAACCTATTCCTCCTTTTTTATTATGGTTTTATATAGGGCATTATTTCAGATATGTCAATATTTTTTATAAAGCCATCCCCTATGCTATTTAAAAGTACAATATTCATAGACTTGCCTAAATTTTTCTTATCAAGAAGCACTGCCTCCATTATTTTGTCCATGCCATTATCATCTATTGGGGGGAAGTTATACTGGAGATGGTATTCATTTAGTATATCCTTAATAATATCAGAGGTACCCCTTTGGGTTATACCTAAAGCCTCACTATTTTTAGTTATTGTATACATTCCAATTGCTACTGCCTCACCATGGGTATACTTTTTATAATCAAAATACCTCTCAATTCCATGGCCTATTGTATGTCCAAAGTTTAAAAGCATCCTCTCCCCTAAATCTTTTTCATCTTTTTCAACTATATCCTTTTTTATGCTGCAGCATGTATAGATTGTTTTCTCTATATTATAAAGAAACTCTTCCCTATCATATCCTAAAAGATTATAGAAAAACTCTTTATCTTTTATGGCACCGTATTTTATAACCTCTGCACAGCCATCATATAAAAATCTTTTATCTAGGGTTTTTAAAAGCTCAGGATCTATAAAAACTGCTTCAGGCTGATTAAAACTTCCTATAAGGTTTTTTCCTCTACTAGTATCTATGGCAACCTTCCCGCCAATGCTGCTGTCTATCTGAGCAAGCAGCGTGGTTGGAATCTGTATAAATGGAACCCCTCTTAGAAGTATTGATGCTGCAAACCCGCCTAAATCACCAACAACTCCCCCCCCAAAGGTTATAATAAGATCCTCCCTATTTATGCCAAAGCCTAAAATCTCATCACAAACCATCTCAAGTGTTTTAAAGGATTTGCTTTCCTCTCCAGGCTCTACAACAACTTTTTTTAATATGTAGCCACACTTTTTTAATTCCTCTTCTATTTTTTTGCCATAAAGTCTATCAACATTTCTATCAGTAATTACTACTACTTTTTTATTATTATAAATCTTTTGTATTTCTTCTCCTATACCATCTATTAATCCTGGTTTTATATATATAGTATATTCCCTGCTAGGGATATCTACCAAAAGCTCATGCATCAGACTATCTCCCTTCTCCTTAAACTCGCCTTTTTAAATTCATGTTTCAATAAATCCGTATCATTTTTAGCTATTGCATGCTTTATCTCTTGTATTTTGCTTTCAAATATTTCTATATTTTTAATTACGTTTTCTCTATTGGAATTTATAAGTTCAACCCATAGGGATTCATTAATATCTGCAACCCTTGTTGCATCTTTAAATGCGCCTGCTGCAAATAGGGATGTATCCTCATTGAAGATATCACTATTTATCAAAGACACTGCAAGTATGTGTGGAAGGTGGCTTGTATAAGCAATTACTTCATCATGGTCTTTAGGATCCATTTTTACTACATTTTTGCATCCTAAAAGGTAGGCAATACACTCTAATACCTTGATATTTATATCTTTATTATTCTCTGTAGGTGTAAAAATATAGCTTGCCCCATAGAATATATCCTTAGATGCCTGTCCTAGTCCGCTTCCCTCTCTTCCTGCCATGGGATGTCCACCAATAAAGTCTACATTATTAGGTAAAAATGAGCTTAGCTTTTTTACTATGTCTTCCTTTATTCCTGCAGTATCTGTAATTATTGCCCCAGGCTTAAAATTATCTATATTTTCTTTTACAAACTCTACAGTTTGCTCAGGATATAGGCTAATTATCACAATATCTGATTTTTCTAATGGGTATTTAGCCTCCGTATAACCTTTGTCAATAATGCCCATATTCTCAGCTTCCAATACTGTAGCCTCATTTATATCAATTCCCCACAAATTTTTAAACCCTAAATCCCTCAGTGCCATTGCAAAGGAGCCTCCAATAAGCCCTAGCCCAACCACTGTAACACTAAGATTTGCATAAGCATTTATACTAAAGTCTGATTCCATAGATACCACCCCTATATACTTCTTCCTACTGCTTCAGCGACCTTGCCAAGAGATTTAACTAATGAGTCAAATCTTTCAGGTTTTATAGACTGCTCCCCATCACACATTGCATTTGCAGGATCATTATGAACTTCAATAATAAGCCCATCAGCTCCTGCTGCTATGGCGGCCATGGATAGAGGTTCAACTAGCCACCACATTCCTGACGCATGGCTTGGATCAACTATAACAGGGAGATGGCTTAGCTTTTTTAATATGGGCACTGCACTTATGTCAAGAGTATTTCTTGTGTAAGTCTCAAAGGTTCTAATTCCTCTTTCGCATAAAATTACATTTTCATTTCCCTCAGCCATTATATATTCAGCAGACATTAAAAATTCCTCTATAGTTGCAGCTAGTCCCCTTTTTAAAAGTATTGGTCTATCTGTCCTTCCAACCTCTTTTAGTAAATCATAGTTTTGCATATTCCTTGCACCTATCTGAATTATATCTGCATATTCTACAGCCTCTTCAACAAGAGCTGGAGTCATAACCTCAGTCACTATAGGAAGTCCTGTTTTTTCTTTTGCAATTTTTAAAAGCTCAAGCCCCTTGCTTCTTAAACCCTGAAAGCTGTATGGTGAAGATCTCGGCTTAAAAGCTCCTCCTCTTAAAAAAGAAGCGCCAGATTTTTTTACCTCTTCTGCAATACCTGTAACCTGCTCCTCACTTTCTACTGAGCATGGCCCTGCAATTATCGTTATAGCCTTTCCTCCTATTACTCTTCCCTCAACCTCTATATGAGTATCCTCTGGGTGAAATAGCCTATTAGCAAGTTTATAAGGTTCCTGTACCCTAAGTACCTTTTCAACATTTTCATTAGCATAAAGCTGACTTGGCTCAATTTGACTCGTATCTCCCACTAATCCTAATACACAGTAATTAGCCCCTTGAGACTCATGAACAGTTAGTCCAAGCTTTTCCACCTTGTTTATTAACTTTTCAATCTCAGATGCAGGTGCACCTGGCTTCATAATTATTATCATAAAACCCCTCCTCTTTTTTTATATACCAATACTAATACTAGTACTAGTCTTTTACTTTTTAATATACTTATTCCAAAACGCTTTATAAATTATGTAAAATAAAAAGAGACCCTATATCCTAATAAGGTCTCTTTAATTTAACGCTTTAGCGTTGCAGCTAATATAAATAATTTTTAATTTATAAGTATATTTATACTACTTATATTACTGTATACATAATTTTGGAAAACTCATTAGGGAAAGGAATTTATTTAATTTTTTGTAGAACAAATAACCAGCGCTAAAATAAAAGCCCCAGTAGTAGCTAAAATAAAACTGTTCTACAATTCCCTTTCCAATAATATTCTCCATTTTGTTTACCTCTTCTTTTTTCAGTTAAAAGTATTGTTATAATTATACCAAGTTGAAGCTTAAAGTCAATACATTTGCAAAATATAATGTGTAGTGTATGACCTGAAATTGAAATATGAATAGAATTCCCTATGATTTTATATGTACAACTATTTTAAACTATTATTTAGTTTTATTTCATTAAACAAAATGCTCAAAGGGAATAGATAGAATAATATATCGTAGATAGAATTATTTTGTACTATAAATGAATATACTGCTGATGATGAAATAGCAATTCCTATTATCATATTTTGCATTTTATTATATTTTAAGTATTTTGGTTCATATAGTAAGTCTTTATATCGCTTCCCTAATATTAAAAGTTTATTATTGGTAAAACTCATTATTATAACAATAATACCTATACATAACATAATAGTATTAATAATGTTACCAAATAGGCCCAAGCTACACGCCTCTTTTCGAAGACTATTTTGTAAAATTAGTCTGTTATAATAAATACTCCTTACCTAGGGGGATTCAACTATTTCTATATTTTTACTGCCTTGAAAGTACCCTAAATCAGTCAAAAAATATACAGTTCCATTATCTTCGTTTTTCGTAATGGCGGGTATTACTAACTTGTCATCTATTCTTAATTTAATATCTTTACTACTTTTTGTTATAGCAGAGCCAGCTATAATAGATGCTACTTCAGGCTTGCCGTTAGCTACAAATCCATAATGGGTAGTAAGTATAACAGATTTGTCCATCTTTTCTATCTCATTAGTATAAACCTTCCATTCCTTAGATTGAGAGGTTTGTTTAAATAAATTTATTAATCCAATTTTATTTTTATCCTTTTTATATAAATAGATATTAAAATCATCTTTATTTTCTGTTAACAATATATCAGATTTGCTAATACCTTTTTTATGTAAAACATATTCGGGGTAGCGAATACAATATCTGTCAAGTAGGAATATTAATGATACTAGGGCTAAAGTTGCAATTATTATTCGAGCAAAAATCTTCATTATTCTATTCCTTTCAAAATTTAATATGTTTGTTAAAAAAGAATAGTGAATCGTCAGGGTTATCTGCTGTTGCTTAAACTTTTCAATGTTTTCACAGGTTTGCTACAGTTAGCTTACCTTTCTTTTTATAAGGTTTTAACACCTTATATCTTTGCTTTAAGAATTTAAATGAATTATTTGTAAAATAGTAAGAATAGTTAAATATTTCTTTAAGTTTTCCAGTACTTCCTCATATTTAAGGGCAAGAGTCTCCTCTTGCCCTGCTTACTATTTACACTTAAAATACTACTTTACAAATAGCCTTAAAATATTTCCAAGTATTATACCCACAACTCCAAAGTCTGCATCGCTAAATGTTGTATTCGCATACCCGAGCCCTCCAAGTACTGGCATTAAAAACACTGGAAGGAATGTAATTAAAAGTCCGTGAGCAAAAGATCCCCAGAACGCTCCCTTTCTTCCCCCTGTTGCATTACCAAATACACCTGCAGTTGCTCCGCAGAAGAAGTGAGGAACAACTCCTGGTAATATAATAGCTACAGGAATCGATCTTCCAATTAGTATTAATATAATCATTCCGACTATTCCACCAAGGAAGCTTGATAAAAATCCAATCAATACTGCATTTGGAGCATAAGGGAATACTACTGGACAGTCAAGAGCTGGTTTTGCATCTGGTACAATCTTTTCTGCGATACCTTTAAATGCCGGGACAATCTCTGCAAGTATTAATCTAACACCTGCCAATATAATGTAGATCCCGCCTGCAAATGTTATAGCCTGAATTATAGAAAATATAATGAAGTTTTGCCCTCCGCTTAGATTTGCTTCAACAAAGGTCTTCCCTGATGCTATTGCAACTATTATGAATAAAATCCCCATTGTAAGAGATATTGCAACTGAAGTATCTCTTAAAAACTCTAATCCCTTAGGAAAGTCCATATCCTCAGTTGATTTTGATCCCTTTCCAACAAGCTTTCCAACCCATGCTGAAAGCACATATCCAACTGTTCCGAAATGGCCAAAGCCAACCTCATCCGTCCCAGTTATTTTTCTCATTGTAGGTTGTGCTATGGCTGGGAAAAATGCCATTGTAAAGCCAAGAAGAATCGAGCCTAAAATTACAAGTGGTGCCCCACCCATTCCGCCTGCTACAAGTATTGCAGCAATCATGCATGCCATATATAATGTATGATGCCCAGTTAAAAATATATATTTTAGTTTTGTAAATCTTGCTATAAGTATATTTACCAACATTCCAAATGCCATTATAAGAGATGTTTGTGTACCATAGTCTTTAAGTGCTAGTGAAACTATGGCCTCGTTATTTGGGACTACTCCTTGGATTCCAAACCCCTGTTGGAACATTGCTCCAAAGTAACCAAGGGATCCAACAACTATCCCTGCTCCTCCACCAAGTATTAAAAATCCGAGAATTGTTTTTATTGTACCTTTTAAAGTATCAGAAAATGATTTCTTTTGAACTATAAGACCTATCATTGCGATGACACCAACAAGTATTGCAGGAACGCTCAATATGTCAAGTAGAACCTTTAACATAATATACCCTCCTATACTATTTTGGTATTAAATCTTTCCCATCTCTTTTAGTGTGGATGAGAGCTTTTCTTTTAGCTCATTTTTGTCAATCATATTATTTAGAGAAACAACCTCACCTCCTAATCCATATAATTGGCTTGCAATATCTCTTGTACCAACATAGATGTCTGCTTTTACACCCTTAGCTGATGAAAGGTCTGCATGATCAACCTTTCCCTCTACATTAAGCTCCTTCAATATCTTTTCAATGTTGATTTGGATCATAAATGAACTTCCAAGACCACTTCCACAGCAAACAAGAATATTCATAAAATCCCTCCTCCAATAGAATATTTTTTTATTATTTTTATAATCTCTTCCTTGTCTTTAGCATCCATAACTTTGGGTAAATCCTCACTCATAAGCAACTCCATTAATTCCCCTAATGCGTTTAAGTGGCTTTCATTATCTATTGCTGCAAGAGTTATTACAAGTTTTACAGGATCATTTATACCGCTTCCAAAATTAACAGGTTTCTTTAATGTTATGAGGCTCATGGAGATTTTTTTAACCCCATTTTCAGGCCTTGCATGAAGGAACACAATTCCAGGTACCACAACCATATATGGGCCCAATTTACTAAATAGATTTAATATAGCATCTTTATATATTTCATCAACACAGCCTTTTTCAATTAATGGTCTTATTCCCTCATCTACTGCCTCCTGCCATGTTGAAACATCCACATCAGTTTTAATAAACTCTCTTGTCAAAAGGTCATCAAGCATATATATTCCCCCTTCTAGATTATTAAAACCTGTTTCATTTTATATTCAATATATCTATTGGCCTTTCTACTATATAATCTGGTTTAATTCCCTTATCAGTCTTTGCACCCCATAGGGCAAGTGCAAAGTCAACCCCTGCATCCTTTGCACATTTCATATCATATTCAGTGTCTCCTATATAAACCGTTTTTTCTTTTTCTGCACCTGATAGCTCAATAAATTTTAATATTGGCTCAGGGTAAGGTTTATGTATTTCCGTGTCATCAGCACACACAACAATATCAAAGTATTTATCAATGCCAAATGGAATAAAATCATTTGCGTATTCTTCTCTAGTTTTAGATGTGACTATACCCATACTGCTTCCCCTGTTGTGAAGTTCTTCTAATACCTCTTTTATACCATCAAATACTTTTATATGGCGAAAGTACCCTCTTAGATACTCATTCCATCTATCAGCACATTGTTTTACATTAGCTATTCCAAGCTTTTCTAAAGTAATCTCTCCTGGAATTCCCAATGCAAAATATAGATCCTCAAAACTCATATCTTTGTTAAGCTCTTCTTTTACTATCCTTTGGAGCGATGAAAGTACTGCAAATTCTGTGTCAAGAAGTGTACCATCTATGTCAAATATTAAATAATTATAAATAATAATCTCCTCCATATTCCATACTTTATATACCATTATCATACAATACATTCATATTACGTCAAATACATTATGTACTTAATATAGCAGCTAATTTATATATTATACAAGCAACAAATATTTAAAGGATATACTAGAAATACATAGAATTATAAATATATTAAAGAATATTCAGATTTATATTAATAATGCTCGTAAATTATAAATTAAGTTTAATAAAATATAAATATTAGTATATTGGGGGACTTTTTATGGTAAAGCCAAATTTTAAAGTTATAATAGCTGGTGCAGGTTCATCTGGGCTTCTGCTTGCTAGAAACCTTGCAAGATCTGGAATAAAGGTTTTGGTATATGAAAGAAATGAAGAGGACTTTCATGCTCATAACTGGTCAGATGCCGTTGAGTTTGCTGCATTAGAAAAAGCTGGGTTTGAGATGCCATCCCTAATAGATGGGGAATACAAGGGCAGGCTCGTAAAGGAGCAAGAAATAGATGATAGATTATTTGAAAGCCACCGTGTAAATCCTCTGCAAATATTATCTCCAGACTTGAAATATAGAACAAAAACTGATGTAGATTTTAAATATATAACAACTGATAGGGTTTCCCTAAACAAAATACTTCTTAGAGAAGCAAAAGAGGCGGGGGCAAATGTAATCTATAACCATACAGCTTTAAAACTTATTGGGGATATAGATAAAGATTTAGAAGGTATTAAAATAAAAGGAGTTTCCATAAAAAACAACGATACAAAAGAGGTGTTTGATGCTTATGCTGATATAGTGGTGGATGCTACAGGACATATATCAGCACTTAGGACGCAGTTTATAAATTCATCTTCCATAGGCAAAAAGTATACAGAAAATGACTTAGCATATGCATACAGAACAGTAAGAAAGGTAAATAAAGATATGCTTGGTACTGACAGTATACCTGATCACTATAGATATGGTGCTTACAAAGGCTACTTCTGGACTCATTTCCACAGGGATGATGTAATAGATGTAGGCGGAGGTGTAAAATGTGGCCCAGGCAGGGTTGAGCCTGAAAAGATTGTAGATGAAACCATATCCTCCCACCCTGCCATAACATCTGAAGAAATAAGAGGCGGCGGAGGGTTAGTATTAGTTGGAAAATCCCCTTATTCCATTACTGCATCAGGGTTTTTAGCTGTAGGAGACTCCGCTGGGCAGGTAGTCCCCACGACAGGCTGTGGTGTAGGTGGAGGGCTTATGGGTGCAATGCTTGCTTCAGATACAATAATAGAATGTTCTAAAACGAAAGACAGCAGTATAAAATACCTATGGGATTATAACTGGAAGTGGTTTGCAGACTCAAAGAGGGGAGCAAACCTTGCAGCATTAAGCGCACTAAAAGAAATACTTATAGACCTTTCCCATGATGATCTTTCATATTTAATAAAAAAAGATGTTTTAAGCGGCGAAATGCTTACACCATCAATAAACGGTGTGTTTTATACTCCTAATGCAGGGGCCATGATAAAAACTCTTTTTAAAGGTATTGGAAAGCCTTCTCTTCTCTCAGAACTTAATAAAGCCTCAAATATAGGCAAGAAAATTTATAACCATTATTTAAACTATCCAAGATATTGGGACAAAAATGAGTTTAAAAAGTGGGAAAGTAAATCAGAGCAATACTTTAGCAGTATATAAAGAAAGCTCCTACTGAAAAATACAGTGGGAGCTTTTCTTATTGTATATTTATTTTTTAGATTTCATAATATTTTGTGTAACTCTTTCAGCTATGTCTTGAATTATCTCTTCTTTTTCTCTATCCCAGTAGCTTTTCTGCGAATAATAGCTTTCAGGAGATGAAAAGCCGCCTAAATTTGTTTCCTCTGAAGCATATTTTGGAATACCTCCAGAATTTATTCCAAGTTTTTGGCGTGTCTTTATAAGCTCTGATACTTGTCCATAGCTTAATTCATTGGCCTTCCCAAGAATCCCATATGTGTACATCATCACTGTTGCATAATATTCTAGGGACTCTAATCTATAATATGCCTCAAACACATCCCTTCCCCAAGAAAGTGCTCCATGGTTTGCAAGAAGCACTGCATTATAAGTCCGGCAGTATTGAGCAATTGAATCAGGTACCTCTTGTGTGCCTGGGGATGCATAAGGTGCAATTGGAACTGTGCCTAAATTGACAACTGCCTCAGGCAGTATTGCTCTATCTAGCTCAAATCCTGCTATTGCAAAGGAGGTAGCAGCCGGTGGATGAGCATGAGTTACCGCCATAACCTCTGGATTTTCTTTGTACACTCTAAAGTGCATCTTTATCTCTGAGGATGGTGTGTTTTCCCCGCAAATTACTTTACCATCTAAATCAACCTTTACTAACATATTTTGATTCATATATCCTTTTGAAACACCTGTTGGTGTACACCATATCTCATTTGGTCCCGTCTTTATACTTATATTGCCATCATTAGAGGCCACAAATCCTTTAAGATACATGCGCCTGCCTACTTCTATTATTGCTTCCTTAGCTTCAAGATCGGTCATGCTATACACTTCCCTCTATGGATTTTGCTTGCTGCTTTTTATTGAATATCCCTTTTAAAGACTCATTAAAAGGAGCTCTTGCTATCCCATATTCTGTGATTATAGCAGTAATAAATTTTGAATCAGTTACATCAAATGCTGGATTGAAAACCTTAACCCCTTCAGGTGCCATTGGTTTTTTATACCACTTATTAGTTACTTCTTCAGGCTTTCTCTCTTCTATATGAATATCGTCTCCTGTTTTGCAATTCATATCAATTGTTGAAGTAGGGGCACAAACGTAGAAAGGTATACCATAGTTTTTAGCAAGTATTGCAACACCTGATGTTCCTATCTTGTTGGCTACGTCACCGTTTGCAGCAACTCTATCACAACCAACAAATACAGCTTGTACCCATCCATTTTTCATTACCGTTGAAGCCATGTTGTCACATATTAATGTAACATCGACTCCTGCAGTTTTTAGCTCATAAGCTGTAAGCCTTGCCCCTTGAAGAAGAGGACGAGTTTCATCAGCAAATACTTTAAAGTTATATCCCTTCTCATGGCCTAAATAGATTGGAGCTAAGGCTGTACCATACTTTGCTGTTGCAAGCTGTCCTGCATTGCAGTGAGTTAATATTCCTATATTGGGCTCAATTAGAGATAACCCAAATTCTCCTATGGTCTTGCATACCCATACATCCTCAGCCTTAATATCGTCTGCTTCCTTTTTTAAAGCCCTCTTTATCTCACTTACTGTTTTATCTTTATTTTTCTCGACGCACTTTTCCATTCTGTCAAGTGCCCAAAACAGGTTAACTGCGGTAGGGCGAGATGTTGCAAGATAGTCTTTTACCTTTTTAAAATCCTCATAAAACTTATCATAATCTGATGCAGATGACTCTTTAGCACCTAGATATGCTCCATATGCAGCAGCAACTCCTATAGCTGGAGCTCCCCTTACTTGAAGCTCATATATTGCATTCCAAATTTGGGACTGCTTTTTTAAGTGCAGATATTTAGTTTCATTAGGAAGCAATGTCTGGTCAATAATTATAAGCTCGCTGTTTTCATCATCTAAAAGTACTGTTTCCATATCAAATACCTTTTTTGTGCTCATTTATTCTCCCCCCTATTTAGCGTTCAAACTTCTTTTCTGCATCTTTTAAAGTCTTAAGGAAGTCTGCACCACTTTTGTGATTCTCACGGTCTTTAATATAATGTTTTGCAGCAGTCATGCATATACGTTCAGCACGCATTCTTGACTTTTCATCCTCAATAGATGTTATATCTTTAACCTTTGCCATACCTACTATTCTTCTGTTTAGTTCAAGTCCGCAAACGGCTGATGTATCTCTTAAAACTGTACCAAGATACCATCTATCAAAGCCTTCCTCTTTTGCCAAAACCTCTGTAACATTTTCTTTCCAAGACTTTATAAACTTTTCTTTAAACATATCTATTATCTCTGAAATTGTAGTTTCAAGCCATTTTTTATAATCTTCTCTTTTATTTTTATCTTCTATAGTTGCGTCTGCATTTGCCCATGCAAATATTAAATTTGCAATAACATTTCCTACGTCATATCCCATAGGCCCATAAAATGCAAATTCAGGATCAATAATCTTTG
>ENA-UOOK01001277-UOOK01001277.1-fermentation-metagenome-genome-assembly--contig:-NODE-1277-length-33213-cov-11.436788_pt1 | contig 33213 bp, 22 predicted proteins | sample MGYA00245777_ERZ724023 | MGnify/ENA primary metagenome ERZ724023 (study PRJEB28704, sample SAMN03018312) | fermentation metagenome | biome: anthropogenic terrestrial biome; feature: soil...
CATTAGGAAAAATATTAGGTCCTCGTGGCTTAATGCCTAATCCAAAAACAGGTACTGTCACAATGGATATAGGTCGTGCCGTTCAAGAGGTTAAAGCAGGGAAAATTGATTTTAAAGTAGACAAATATGGAATTATTCACACAGGAGTTGCTCGTGTATCGTTTGATGTTGAGAAAATCTGTGATAATGCAAATGAAGTACTATCTACAATTTTAAAATTGAAGCCAACTGCTGCAAAAGGAACTTATGTTAAGAGTGTAACAATTTCTTCAACAATGAGTCCTGGTGTAAAAATAGATCCTAAATCCATAAGTAAATAATCTTCATTAGAAAAATTTGAAATATGATAAAAGAAGATAAAGGGAAGTTAATCGAAACTATAGGAGTTGAGTTATCAAATTATCCTTATTTATATTTAGTAGATATTGCTGGATTAGATTCAGTAGATACTGCTAAATTAAGGAGACTTTGCTTCCGTAGAGAGGTTAGACTTATGACAGTTAAGAATACATTGCTTAGGAAAGCAATGGAAAAATCTGGGATAGATTATTCTGAGATTTTCCCAGCACTTAATGGTTCAACTTCGATTATGCTTTCAAACGTCAATAACTTACCAGCAAAATTAATAAAAGAATTTAGAGTTTCAAGCTCTAAACCTGTGTTAAAAGCTGCTTATGTAGAGGAATCATTCTATTTAGGAGATTCTAACTTAGATGTATTGATAAATATCAAATCTAAGAAGGAACTTATTGCTGATATTATTGCAGCATTGGAATCTCCAACAAAGAATGTTATTGGAGCATTGCAGTCAAGTGGTAATACATTATCTGGCGTATTAAAAACATTATCGGAAAAAACAGAAAAATAAAATTAGTGTTAAACATTTAATAAGTAAAATAAAATGGCAGATTTAAAAGCGTTTGCAGAACAATTAGTTAATTTAACAGTTAAAGAAGTAAAAGAATTAGCTGATATCTTAAAAGAAGAGTATGGAATTGAACCAGCAGCAGCAGCAGTAGCTGTGGCAGCAGGTCCTGCAGTAGCAGGTGCAGCAGCAGCTGAAGAACAAACAGCATTTGATGTTGTTCTTCTTGAAGCAGGTGCATCAAAATTAAACGTAGTAAAATTAGTTAAAGATCTTTGTAGTCTTGGATTAAAAGAAGCAAAAGAATTAGTTGATGCAGCTCCAAAACCTTTGAAAGAAGGAGTATCAAAAGATGAAGCTGAAGCTCTAAAAGCACAACTTGAAGAAGCTGGTGCAAAAGTAGAGGTAAAGTAAGGCATTTGCTCACAAAATTATTATAGGAATAAGGTATTCTTTAAGGGAATACCTATTCCTTATTTGTGTTTGTATAGATCTTGTTCTTTTAACTAATTAATTTTAAAACCTTGGCAAATAATAAAAGTAACACAGTAAGTTTTGCATCTGTAAAACAATTTGATTATCCAGACTTTTTGGATATTCAATTAAAATCGTTTCAAGATTTTTTCCAACTTGAAACAAATTCTGAAAATAGAGTTAACGAGGGGTTATATAAGGTTTTTTCAGAAAACTTTCCAATATCTGATGCGAGAAACAATTTCGTTTTAGAATTTTTGGATTATTTTATTGATCCACCTCGCTATTCAATAGAAGAATGTTTGGAAAGAGGTTTAACATTTAGCGTCCCTTTAAAAGCTAAATTAAAATTGTTCTGTACAGACCCAGAACATGAAGATTTCGAAACCATTATTCAAGACGTTTACTTAGGAATGATTCCTTATATGACTCCTAAGGGTACATTTGTAATTAATGGAGCAGAAAGAGTAGTTGTTTCTCAATTGCATCGTTCTCCAGGAGTATTTTTTGGAACAAGTAATCATGCAAATGGAATGCAATTATATTCAGCAAGAATAATACCATTTAAGGGTTCTTGGATGGAATTCACAACTGATATTAATAATGTCATGTATGCTTACATTGACAGAAAGAAAAAACTTCCTATAACAACTCTTTTGAGAGCTATAGGCTATGAAACAGATAAAGATATATTAGAAATATTTAATCTTGCAGAAGAAATAAAAGCTACAAAAACAAATCTTAAAAAAGTAATTGGGAAGAAATTAGCAGCAAGAGTTGTACGTGCATGGATAGAAGATTTTGTTGATGAAGACACGGGAGAGGTTGTCTCTATTGAACGTACAGAAGTTATTATTGATAGAGAAACAGAACTAACCGAAGAACATATTGAAGAAATTCTTCAATCGGGAGTTCCAACAATACTTCTTCACACAGATGATTCTAAATCCAGTGATTATTCTATTATTTTTAATACACTTCAAAAGGATACAGCAAACAATGCCAAGGAAGCTGTAGAATTTATATATAGGCAATTAAGAAGTGCTGAACCACCTGATGAAGAAACTGCTAGGGGGATAATTGAAAAACTATTCTTTTCAGATAAACGTTATGATTTAGGTGATGTAGGACGTTATAGAATAAATACAAAGTTAAATCTTAAAGTGTCTAATGACATAAAAGTTCTCACTCAAGAAGATATTATTTCAATTATTACATATTTAATTGAATTGATTAACTCTAAAACAGATGTCGACGACATAGATCATTTGAGTAATCGTAGAATTAGAACAGTAGGAGAACAATTATACGCACAATTTGGAGTAGGTTTAGCTCGTATGGCTCGCACAATTCGTGAAAGAATGAATGTGAGAGATAATGAAGTATTTACTCCAACAGATTTAATTAATGCTAAAACACTTTCTTCTGTAATTAACTCATTTTTTGGGACAAATCAATTGTCTCAATTTATGGATCAAACTAATCCATTAGCAGAACTTACCCATAAAAGACGTATATCTGCACTAGGACCTGGAGGATTATCAAGAGAAAGAGCAGGCTTTGAGGTGCGTGACGTTCACTATACTCATTATGGAAGATTATGTACAATAGAAACACCAGAAGGCCCTAATATTGGACTTATTTCATCATTATGTGTTTTTGCTAAAATTAATAATTTAGGATTTATTGAAACACCTTATTATAGAGTAGAAAATTGTAAGGTTATTACAGATGAAGAGCCGGTATATTATAGTGCAGAAGGGGAAGAAGAAAAAGTCGTAGCACAAGCTTCTACTTTAGTTGGTAAAGATGGAAAAATTATTGATGAAAGGGTAAAAACTCGTCAAATGGCAGACTTCCCTATTGTATCGCCAGAAGAAGTTGAACTCATGGATGTGGCACCAAATCAAATTGCATCAATAGCAGCTTCTTTAATTCCTTTCTTAGAACACGATGATGCAAACCGTGCATTAATGGGTTCAAACATGATGCGTCAAGCAGTCCCATTATTAAATCCAGAGATTCCAATTGTTGGAACAGGAATTGAACCTTATGTTGCAAGAGATTCAAGAGTATTATTGATTGCAGAAGGAGATGGAGTTGTAGAGTACGTTGATGCAGAAAAAATCACAATTCGTTATTCTCGTGACGAAAAAGAAAGAAAGGTTAGTTTTGATGATGATACCAAAACATACTTTTTCACAAAATTCCAAAGAACAAACCAAAGTACTTCTATAAATCTACGTCCAATAGCAAAAAAAGGCGATAAGATTAAGAAAGGACAGGTTCTTTCTGAGGGTTACGCAACAAAAGATGGAGTTTTAGCCTTAGGTAGAAATCTTCAAGTAGCGTTCATGCCTTGGAAAGGTTATAATTATGAGGATGCAATTGTTATTTCTGAAAAAGTAGTAAAAGAAGATATTTTCACTTCTGTTCATGTTGAAGAATTTATTACAGAAGTTAGAGAAACAAAACGAGGATTAGAAGAATTAACAAAGGATATTCCAAATGTAAGTCTTGAAGCTACAAAGGATTTGGATGAGAAAGGAATGATACGTATTGGAGCTTATGTAAAGGAAGGAGATATTCTTGTTGGTAAAATTACTCCAAAAGGAGAATCAGACCCTACACCTGAGGAAAAACTTCTAAGAGCAATTTTTGGAGATAAAGCAGGAGATGTGAAAGATGCTTCTATGAAAGTTCCGCCTTCGATAAGTGGGGTTGTAATAGATAAAAAACTATTTACAAGAATACATAAAGATAAGAAGTCAAGAGCTAAAGACAAAGATATTATCAAAGAATTAAAAGAAAAAAATGATAATGAATTATTAGACTTGAAAAATAAATTAGTTGATAAGTTAATAGTTATTTTAGCTGGAAAAGTTTCTCAAGGTATTTACTCAACATTTAATGAAGAGTTGATTCCTAAGAAAACAAAGTTTAATCAGAAAATGCTATTAGGAATTGACTATAATAATGTAAATCCAAACAAATGGACTTCTGATAAAGAAACAAATAATCTTATAAAAGAATTGTTGAATAATTATAATATTCGTTCAAGAGAAATTCAGGGAGTATTTGCAAGACAACAATTTGTTACATCTATAGGAGATGATTTGCCAGCAGGAATAGTTCAGATGGCAAAAATCTACATAGCTAAAAAACGTAAATTAAAAGTAGGGGATAAGATGGCTGGTCGTCACGGAAATAAAGGTATTGTTGCAAAAATTGTACGTGAAGAAGATATGCCATTTTTAGAAAATGGAAAACCTGTTGATATTGTTCTTAATCCACTTGGTGTTCCTTCTCGTATGAACTTAGGACAAATATTTGAAACTGTTTTAGGTTGGGCAGGAAAAGAATTAGGATTAACCTTTCAAACGCCTATTTTTGATGGAGCTAATTTAGACCAGGTTAATGAATATATGAGAAAAGCTGGTTTGCCAGAAAATGGAAAATGCTATCTATACGATGGAGAAACAGGCGAGAAATTTGATCAAGCTGCAACAGTTGGATACATATATATGTTAAAACTTCATCATATGATTGATGATAAAATGCATGCTCGTTCAATAGGACCATATTCATTAATCACACAACAACCATTAGGCGGTAAGGCTCAGTTTGGTGGTCAGCGTTTTGGAGAAATGGAAGTTTGGGCTTTAGAAGCTTTTGGTGCATCGAACATACTTCAAGAGATTTTAACAGTAAAATCTGATGATGTTGTTGGTCGTGCTAAGGCTTATGAAGCAATTGTTAAAGGAGACAATATGCCAACTCCAGGTATTCCAGAATCATTTAATGTCTTAATACATGAACTTAGAGGATTAGGGTTAGAGGTTACTTTTGATAGTAATGAAGCTAACCAATAAAAAACTAAATTCAACAAACAAATTAAAATAGCATTAAATATTATGGCAATAAAAAAAGAAAATTTAATAAATAGCAATTTTGATTCAATGACCATCAGCCTTGCTTCCCCTGAATCAATACTTGAACGTTCAAGAGGAGAAGTTTTAAAGCCTGAAACAATCAATTATAGAACATATAAGCCAGAAAGAGATGGTCTTTTCTGCGAAAGAATATTTGGACCAATAAAAGATTGGGAATGTCATTGCGGTAAATATAAAAGAATTAGATATAAAGGAATTGTTTGCGACCGTTGTGGAGTAGAAGTAACTGAAAAGAAGGTTCGTAGAGAAAGAATGGGGCATATACAACTTGTAGTTCCTGTTGCTCATATATGGTTTTTCCGTTCGCTTCCTAATAAAATAGGCTCCTTACTTGGACTAAAAACAAAAGAACTTGAACAAGTTATATATTATGAGAAATATATAGTATTAAATCAAGGGATTTTAGATAAAGAAGATGTTAAAGTAGGTTCACTTTTAGATGAAACGCAATACTTTGAATGTCTCGACTCACTTCCAGTAGAGAATCAATTACTAAATGACGAAGACCCTAATAAATTTATAGCAAGAATGGGAGCAGAAGCTCTAATAGTGCTTCTAAAAGGATTAGATTTAGATAAATTATCTTATGATTTGCGTCATACTGCAAATAGAGAGACTTCACAACAAAGAAAACAAGATGCATTAAAACGTCTCAATGTTGTTGAAGCTTTCCGTGATGCACAAACAAGGATTGAAAATCGTCCAGAATGGATGATTGTGCAGGTTGTTCCTGTTATCCCACCAGAATTACGTCCATTGGTTCCGCTTGATGGTGGACGTTTTGCGACCTCAGACTTAAATGATTTATACAGAAGGGTTATTATTAGAAATAATCGTTTAAAAAGATTAATTGAAATAAAAGCTCCTGATGTAATTATGCGTAATGAAAAACGTATGTTACAAGAAGCTGTAGATTCATTATTTGATAATTCAAGAAAAGTTAGTTCAGTTAAATCTGATTCTAATAGAGCATTAAAATCTCTTTCAGACAGCTTAAAAGGAAAACAAGGACGTTTTCGTCAAAACTTACTCGGAAAACGTGTAGACTATTCAGGTCGTTCAGTTATTGTTGTTGGACCAGAGCTTCAATTACATGAATGTGGACTTCCAAAAGATATGGCATCAGAACTCTTTAAGCCATTTATTATTCGTAAATTACTTGAAAGAGGTATAGTAAAAACGGTAAAATCTGCAAAAAAGATAGTTGATAGGCGAGACCCAGTTGTTTGGGAAATATTAGAAAATATATTAAAAGGACATCCTGTTCTTCTTAACCGTGCTCCAACACTTCACCGCTTAGGTATTCAAGCCTTCCAACCTCGTTTGGTTGAAGGAAAGGCAATTAGACTTCACCCACTTGTATGTTCTGCTTTTAACGCAGACTTTGATGGAGACCAAATGGCTGTTCACGTTCCACTTGGAAATGCAGCTGTTTTGGAAGCTCAGCTCTTAATGCTTGCATCTCATAATGTTCTTAATCCAGCAAATGGAGCTCCAATCACAGTACCATCTCAAGATATGGTACTTGGACTATACTATATGACTAAGGGAAGGGTTTCCGATGCCGAAAGAAAAGTGAAAGGAGAGGGTAAATTGTTCTATTCTCCTGAGGAAGTTCAAATAGCATATAATGAAGGAGCAATTGATTTACATGCTAATATTAAATTAAGAAGAACTTATACAAAAGACCAAGAAACAAAAACAGAAAAGATAGAAACTACTGTTGGTAGAGTCTTATTTAATATGGTTGTTCCTGAAGAATATGGATATGTAAACCAAGTTTTGAAGAAAACCATCCTAAGAGATATTATTGGTGATGTATTGAAAGTTTGCGGAACAGCAAAGACTGCAAAGTTCCTTGATGATATTAAAAACTTAGGATACACAATGGCTTTCAAAGGAGGTCTCTCGTTTAATTTAGGAGATGTTATTATTCCAGAAGAAAAATCTATTCTTGTTGAAAAAGCACATAAGGAAGTTGATGATGTTACAATGAACTATCAGATGGGGCTTATTACCAATAATGAAAGATATAACCAAACTATTGATATTTGGACAAATACAAATAGAGATTTGACAAATGTTGTAATGAAAGAAGTTTCAAAAGACCGTCAAGGATTTAATCCAGTTTACATGATGCTTGACTCAGGGGCTCGTGGTTCTAAGGAGCAAATTCGTCAGCTTTCAGGTATGCGTGGATTAATGGCAAAACCTCAAAAGTCAGGTGCAACAGGTGCAGAAATTATAGAAAACCCAATTATATCAAACTTTAAAGAAGGGTTATCGGTTTTGGAATACTTTATTTCAACTCACGGAGCAAGAAAAGGTCTTGCAGATACAGCTCTTAAAACAGCTGACGCAGGATACTTAACTCGTCGTTTGGTTGATGTTGCACAAGATGTTATTATTTCCGATGAAGATTGTGGTACATTAAGAGGAATTCCAACCACGGCATTGAAGAAGAATGAAGAAATAGTTCAAACATTATATGATAGAATATTAGGTAGAGTTACTCTTCACGACGTTATTCATCCTCAAACAGGGGAAGTGTTAGCTAATGCGGGAGAAGAACTTACAGAAGAAATTTGCAAGAAAATAGAAGACTCCCCAATAGAAGAAGTAGAAATACGTTCGGTATTAACATGTGAATCTAAACATGGAGTATGTGCAAAATGCTATGGACGTAATTTGGCTTATGGAAGAATGGTTCAAAAGGGAGAAGCTGTTGGAGTTATAGCAGCACAATCTATTGGAGAGCCAGGAACTCAGCTTACTCTTCGTACATTCCACGTTGGGGGTGTTGCAGGAGGGAATATTGGAACAAACTCAAAGATTATTGCAAAATATGCCGGTTTACTATTAATAGATGAATTGCGATCTGTAGAATCAAAGACAGCAGAAGGCGAAAAAGTACAAATAGTAATAGGACGTTCAGCTGAATTTAGAATAATTGATGAAAATACAGATGCAATATTATCCTCTGGCTATATTCCTTATGGAGCAAAACTCTATTTCGGTAACAATACTCAAATTAATAAAGGAGATTTAATTGTAGAATGGGATCCTTATAATGCAGTTATAATTACAGAAGTTGCAGGAAAAGTTGCTTATGAAAGCATAATTGAAGGAGTAACATTTAGAGTAGAATCTGACGACCAAACAGGACTACAAGACAAGGTTGTGATAGAATCTCGCCAAAAGTCAAAGAATCCTGCAATAGCCATTCTCAATTCTTCAGGAGAAGTTCTTAAAGTGTATGACATTCCTGTTGGAGCTCACATAATGGTTGAAGATGGACAAAAACTAAAAGCAGGAGACGGCTTGATTAAGATACCTCGTTCTTTTGGAAAAGCAGGAGATATTACCGGAGGACTTCCAAGAGTAACTGAGCTATTTGAAGCACGTAACCCTTCTGATCCAGCAGTTGTTGCAGAAATAGATGGTGTTGTTTCATTTAATAAGAAACTCAAAAGAGGAAATCGTGAGATTGTTATTACAAGTAAGACAGGAGAAACACGCTCTTATTTAGTATCAACTTCCAAACAAATCCTTGCACAAGAGAACGACTTTGTGAAAGCAGGTTCTCCTTTATGCGAAGGTGCAATTACTCCGGCTGACATACTTGCCATAAAAGGACCAATGAGAGTTCAAGAGTATATTGTAAATGAAGTTCAAGAGGTGTATCGTTTGCAAGGAGTGAAAATTAATGATAAGCACTTTGAAGTAATTGTTCGTCAGATGATGCGTAAGGTAGAGATTGATGACTCAGGAGATACAAACTTCCTCGAAGGAGAACTTGTAAATAAGATTGACTTCCACGAAGAAAATGATAATATTTTTGGAATGAAAGTAGTAGAAGAACAAGGCGATAGCGAAAATTATGTTAATGGACAAATTATCAGTGCGAGAAAGCTAAGAGACGAAAACTCTACTCTGAAAAGAAAAGATAAGGCTCAAATAGTTGCACGTGATGCAAAACCAGCAACAGCCCGTCAAATTCTTCAAGGGATTACAAGGGCTTCACTTCAAACAAAGAGCTATTTATCAGCAGCATCGTTCCAAGAAACAACAAAAGTTTTGACAGAAGCCGCAATAAATGCAAAGCAAGACCATTTGTTAGGATTAAAAGAAAACGTATTAGTAGGACATTTAATTCCAGCAGGAACAGGATTAGTTGAATATAGAAATGCTTTTGTTGCAAACAAACAACAATTAGAAGAACTTGCAGCTCAAAATGCTCCAACAAGAAGAGGCAGAAAGCCAAAAGAAGAATAATCATCATTAATAAACCAATTGCCCATATTAAATAAAGTTATTACTAATTTTGTTTGATGTGGGCAAAATTATATAGAAAAGTATGGAAAAGAACAACGAACAAAAAATAGACATAGAACTTCCATTAGAAGTATCAGCAGGAGTATATTCAAACTTACAGCTAATAACACATTCGCAAACAGAATTTATTTTAGACTTCATTCAAATAATGCCAGGAGTTCCAAAGGCACAAGTGCGTTCAAGAGTAATATTAGCTCCTCAACACGCCAAGAGATTACTATATGCTTTGAAGGATAACATTGCTAAATACGAGCAACAAAACGGAACAATCACAGAACAAGAGCAAAGCCCAATGCCATATCAGATTAATTCAATGGGACAAGCATAGAGAACAATGCATAATACTAAAAGAATTTCGCCTAAATACAAAAAGGCTCTTATAGCAATATTTGCGATATTTTTAGTATTTGATATTTCATTTTCTTTCGTACAATACTACCACCAATCATTTGATGGAGATGTGGTAGAAAATGTTGCACCAGCCAATTACATAAAGCCAATACTAAATGACCCTATTGGCTTAAATGTTCTAATAAAAGGAGATTCAGGAGTAAATCCAAATAGATTTTTTTCTCTATGGACATATAAAACATATTTTGAAAAAGTACCTATTTTCCTGCAAAACTTTCTTTCCCCAATAGATAGCATATACTCTTCTGCGGCAATATTCAAGATATTCGTTCAAATAGGATTAATTTTCTTGTTATCATTATTCATAACTAAAACTCCAAAGTTTTGGAAGTTTAATTTTCTTTTATCTGCTCTTTTAGTCTCATTATTTTTTCAAACAAATGTATATAGCATATACTTAGGAATAATAGACTCCTCAATAACCTATGTTTTCTACTATGCTTTCCCATTCATGCTTTTAATGTTATACTTAGTGCCATTTGTTTTCAATAAAGACATTCAAAACAAGAAAATACTCAACACAACTCTTAGAGTTTTAGCTATCCCATTTGCATTTGTTGTATGCCTTAGTGGACCATTAAACCCAGGAGCAGCCATCATTATTTCACTATTGGCATTGCTTAGAATAGTATTAAAAAACATAAAATCTCAACAAAATAATCAAGCAATAAACTCCAAAAAGTTATTTATTGCCATAAGAAATATCCCATCTCATTACTGGAATTACTTTATGCCTCTAATCATATTATCATTATACTCTCTCTATATAGGAACATTTAATTCTATGTGGGTATCAGAAGAAATCCCTATAAAAGAAAGATATTTCAATATTCATAAAGGAGTGTTTAATATTATGACACAAAAACTGGGATACCCACTTTTAGTTGTTTCAATCATAATAAATTCAATACTGATAAAATATAAATACAAATCAGAAAAAGGAACAAAAATTCTTTATAACTTCAATTGGCTATTGTTATTTATATTATTCTACACACTTCTTCTCCCCTTAGGAGGATATAGACCTTATCGTCCTTATATCCTAAGATACGACACAATTATTCCAATAACCATTTGCTTAGTATTTATGTTCGGAGTATCAACAATGTATCTTATTCAATCGGTTCAAAAACCCTTTAAGATAGCCTATTATTTTTATATACTATTTATTATCTTTATTTATACCAACGCAGATAGAAATATACAATTAAATAGTGAGAAAGAAAGAAAAGCCATGACCCTAATTGCCCAATCAAAAGATAGGATTGTAAAAATTCCAAAAGATTATAAGGTCTTATCATGGCATAATATAAACTCTCCACAAGAATCCGAAGATAAAGCAAAGCTATTGCTTAGTTGGAATATTATAAAAGAAAAGAAACTCTTTTATAATTCAAATCAATAATTCAACCACTGTATTAATAACTCAGAGTTTAATTTTGCTCAAATAAAGTTTCAGTAAAATGAATCCTTATTTCAGTAAAATGAAATCAAGGAATAAAAAATTAGAATCAAGTTTCATTTTATTGAAACAAAGAGTTGATTTGTGTAAGGCAAAATCTTAATAATTTCAACGTTAAGAAATAGAGTTTAAAAGCATTTTATTGAAATTAGGGACGTATTTCTTAGAAATTATTATTACTTTTGCTCGTTTTAACTTAAAAAATACTTGAAAAATGTCAAAGAAAGTGCTTTGTTTGGGTAATGCCTTAGTGGATATTATTACTCAATTGGAAACGGATAATGAATTAGATAAACTTCAATTGCCTAAGGGTAGTATGCAATTGGTAGATAGTGAGGTCTCATTAAAGGTTCAAAAGGAAACTTCTAATTTAAAATCGTCTATGCAAACGGGTGGTTCGGCTGCAAATACGGCTAATGGAATTGCTAATTTGAATGTAGGTTCTGGTTTTATTGGAATGGTGGGAGAGGATAAATTGGGAGATTTCTATGTTAATGATATGATTCTAAATTCTATTGAACCACATTTTTTCAAAAGCAAGACCTCTACAACGGGTTGTGCTGTGGCTTTGGTTTCAAAAGATGGTGAAAGAACGTTTGCAACTTATCTTGGTGCAGCAATTGAACTAAGGGCTGATTTATTGAGTAAGGAGCTTTTTGTTGGCTATGATTATTTTCATATAGAGGGTTATCTGATTGTCAATCACGATTTAATTAGTAAGGCTATTGCTTTGGCAAAACAAGAAGGCTTAAAGGTTTCTATTGATTTTGCAAGTTATAATGTGGTTGAGGAGAATTTAGACTTCTTAAAGCAGATATGTAAGGATGTTGATATAATCTTTGCTAATCAAGAGGAGGCTAAGGCATTTACTTCCCAAGAACCCGAACAGGCAGTCAATACTATTGCTGAAATATGCGAGATTGCCGTTGTGAAAATAGGTAAAAGGGGTTCACTAATTAAGTCAAAAGATAGATTAATAAAAATAGGCAAAAGAGAAAGAACATGTCTTGACACCACAGGTGCAGGAGATATGTATGCAGCAGGTTTTCTCTCAGGGCTATGTTTAGAAAAGGATTTAGAAACTTGCGGACATATGGGTAGCATTTTAGCTTCGCATGTTATTGAAGTATATGGTGCAAAGATGGATAAAGAGCGTTGGAGTTCTATTAAGAAAGAAATATCTGAAATATAGTTAAGCTCTTTTTCAACTCATACATCTCTTTGGATAACTTTTTGTAGAACCTACATTGAGTCTATCTTAAAGACTGTTCTACGATTTTGGGCTTTTCCCTCTTCGGAAGAGTTGTCTGCAACAGGCTTTTTGGCTCCATAGCCTTTGTATTTTATTCTGTCTTCCCTTATTCTACTTTTAATTATGTAGTCTGCAACGGCTTTGGCTCTATTTTCTGAGAGGATAAGATTATCTTTATCGGAACCAATATTATCTGTATGCCCTTCAATTGTGCAACGAATTTTAGGATATTCCATTAAATATTCAACAAAGGCATCAATCACTTCTTTTGATTCTTTTGTGATTTCAAACGAATTGCTTGCAAAGAGTATATCTTTTATGGTATAGCTCTCTCCAATTGCAAGTTCTTTCATTTCCATTTCAATAGGTTTTTTGCTATTCACAATATCTTTTGTTATCATCTTAGACTCAAAGGCGTAACCTTCTTTCTTTGCTTTCAAAAGATATTGTTCATCATCTAAAACAACTATTGCAAAATCTCCACTTATTGGGTCTATATCGTAATTGGTCTTGCTCTTATCTGATATTTTGGTTAGTTCTAATGTAGTAGCTATTTTGTTCTCCGAATCATCTTTCACATTTCCTTTTAGGAGCTTTGCACTCATCGGTTTAAACCTTTCTTCCAAATCAAAAGCATATATATCCCAATTTTTATTCTTATCAATATTATTAGATGCAAAATAAGCCATTTCGTTTCCTAATGTGATATAAAGTCCAACTTCATCCGCTTCGGTGTTTATAGGATAGCCCAAATTTATAGGCTCTTTCATAGTCTTGTCATCAAGTTTGAGATAGAAGAAATCATATCCTCCTAATCCTTTCCAACCAGTTGAAGAAAAGTAAAAGCTAACTCCGTCAGGGTGAATAAAAGGTGATTTCTCATTTAATGGAGTGTTGATTCTTGCTCCTGCATTCACTGCTTTTGACCACGAACCATCTTTAAGTTTTTTTGAATACCAAATATCCAATCCTCCATAACCACCAGGGCGATTAGAAACAAAATATAGTAGTTTCCCATCAGGCGAAATGCAAGGTTGGGATTCCCAAGTTGCTAAGCTATTAATGTTTGTTCCAACATTCTCTATATCGCTCCAATACTCCCCAAGCCATTTAGAATAATATATATCGCAGTTAATATAATCTTCTTTGGGTTTACAAACAGTATAATAGAGCTCTCTATTGTCTGCTGTAAGGGTTGCACCCCCTTCATTAAACACATCGTTAAAAGGTTCTTCGAGTGGAAACCCTTTATCGTAGGTGCCGTTAGCTTGTAAGTGAGATATGCTAAATAATTCCTTTTGCACAAGGTTTGCTTTGTCATAGAAAGAATACGAATCGTCTTCTTTTACATATAGCCTACGAGTAAAGAATATCTTCTCTCTATCTAATGAAATAAAAGGTAAAAACTCGTCATCTTGTGTGCAGATATTATTTAAAGGATAGGGATTAAACTTAACAGGATTAGCTTTGATATTAATGTAAAATAGTGCCCATTCCAAATAATTATCTGCCGCTTCAATCAAACTATCGCTTATTGAAGCATCGTCAAAGGCAATACGCTTAAAGTATTCAAAGTTCTTAGCACAAGAATCAAATCTCTCGTAAGTATAGTCTATTAAACCAAGATAATAATATAAAATAGGGTTAGAGAACTCCTGACAAACCTCTTTTACTTTTGGGAAAAACTTTTCAATGGTAGCAATATTTTCTTTCTTAGCTCCAATCAATCCAATAAAGAAATAAGGACTTGCAAATTCAGGTTCTTTTATTGTAAGCTCTCTAAATAATGTTGAAGCTTGATTAAGATTACCCTCTTGATATAATGTATAAGCCTTATAAAACTCTTTCCGTGTTTTCTTACTTATAGTTTCGCTGCAAGGGTCATATTCAAGAATCTCCTTTTCTTGAGAGAATAAGTTTTGAGCAAAAGCAAAGGCAATTATTACAACAAAAAGATGCTTCATTTATTTATTGATTTTCTTCCATTTTCTCTTTTAACTTATCCACCAATACGTCCATAAAATTACTTAAAGGTTTCTTAACCATCATTAGCATCATAGGATTAATATCTAAGTTAAAAACAGCCTGAACTCTTGTTTTGCTCAATTCCTCATTAGTAAAAAGCCAAACAAATTCAAATTTCACAGGCATTTTTATTTCTTCATCATTGATTATTTGTATGGAAGAATAAGGGTTTCTTTGAGAGATTTGCATCCCAAAATCAGATAATCCTGTTAATGTGAAGGAACATTTATCCTTAGTTGCTTTCCAGTTCTCAACCTTATCGGGAAGTAAAAGAGAAAAATGAGTAAAGTCTGCAAGAAAATCAAATATCTTTTCAGCAGGTGAATATATATCTATTTTTTTACTTTCTATCTTTGTCATAAATTAAAAGAGATTGGTTTTAATTGATATAAAAAAAGGCGTTAATAATAACGCCCATAAATCATTAAGCTTATTTGTTAATTCTTTCATCAGACCATTTCTCTGGATTTAGCCTCCATTTGTTTAGAGAAATGATATCTTCTTCCTTAATATAGTTTTCTTCCTTTGCAGTCTCAACTAATGTGTCGTAATTGGTAATTGTTGCTAATGGAACATTCTTTTCCTTGAAAGCTATCTCCGAAACCTCTAATCCATAAGTGAAAATAGCAACCATTCCTTTAACAATGCAACCTGCATCTCTTAATGTATCCACAACCTGTAAGCTGCTTTTGCCCGTTGAAATCAAATCTTCAATCACCAAAACTGTCTGTCCTTCTTTCACAACACCTTCAATCTTATTGGTAAGCCCGTGTTTCTTTTCTTCCGGACGAACATACACAAAAGGTTTTCCCAAATCCTGTGCAACTAAAACTCCTTGTGCAATTCCTCCTGTTGCAACTCCTGCAATAATATCAACTTCTGGGAAAAGTTCATTTATTTTTGAAACAAATTGCTGACGAATAAAAGTTCTTATTTCTGGATAAGAAAGAGTTATACGGTTATCACAATAAATGGGAGATTTTCTTCCCGATGCCCAGGTAAAAGGATTTTCATTATTCAATTTAATTGCTTTAATTTGCAAAAGAAATCGAGAGGCTTGTATGGCTGTATCATTATTATTTTTCATAATGCAAAAGTATAACATTTTTACAAAATACCATAGCGTTTTGATAACAAATCAACCGCTAAAAACCTTAGACATTGAAGATAAACAAATTATTCAATGCAACAAAGAAAACTATTTGGAAATACCTTTTTCTCAATTATTAAAAGAAACTCCTAAGAAAAAATCAGTAATTATTAATGTCTTGGATATGAATATTGACAAGGTGTTTTTTGAATGTACCAAGCATTATCTCTTTGTTCAAGCCGCAGGAGGTTTGGTTCGTAATGATTTAAATGAGATATTATTTATCTTCCGTAATGGGAAATGGGATTTGCCAAAAGGACATAAAGAGATAGGAGAGACTATTCAAGAAACTGCTATAAGAGAAGTTCAGGAGGAATGCGGATTAACAGACTTAGTTCTTAAAGAGAAATTAGGTCTAACATACCATGTTTATTATATGAATGGGCGAAAAGAACTAAAAGAAACTCATTGGTATAATATGACAACCAAAACAATGGAACTCATTCCCCAAAAGGAAGAGGGTATAGAGAAGGCTCAATGGATAGGAGAGGATAAGATAGATGAGATTATTGCTAATTCATATTTAAATCTTCAAAATTTACTGAAAGAAAATAAGCTTTTCTAAACAAGAGATTATATTTCAAAAACAAGAGTTATAATTTTCATTTTCTAAAACTTGATTTCAGATTTTTAGAATTTGATTCTACGCTCACGGAATTTGATTCTAATTTTTTAGAATCAAGTTTTAAAAAAAGAGGTTCTATTCTCTACTTTTTTCTATGGGGGCATCCTGCCCAACAACAAGGATTACGTTTACCTTCTTTAAGGCTCTCAATCATTCTATTAATATGGTTTTCTCTTGTTTGAGGTTTTTTGACAGCAGTAATCCAGCATATCCATTCGTTACGTTGAATAGGGGTTAGTTTATTCCATTTATCTATTATTGTAATATCTTTTTCCAATGCCTGTTTTATATCATTGGATGTTTGATGTACGATTCCATGAAGAATTTCCATAATATATGGGATTTTAAACTTAAAGCTTAGAAATCAAACAAACGCTATGGGCTGCAACTCCTTCTTCTTTGCCAACAAAACCAAGCCTTTCGGTTGTAGTAGCTTTGATTGTAAGGTCTGAAAGTTCAATTTCCAAAATCTTTGATAAGGTTTGTTGCATAAGAGGTATATATTGACTTATCTTAGGACTTTGAAGACAAATAATGGTATCTATATTTTCAATTTTGTAACCAGCTTCTCTTAGCTTCAAAAGAGTATCTTTTAAAAGGATTTTGCTATCTATCCCTTTGTATTTCGGTTTCGTATCGGGGTATTGGAAGCCTATATCTCTGAGGTTTGAGGCTCCAAGTAATGAATCTATTATTGCGTGAATTAAAACATCGGCATCTGAATGTCCAACAGCACCATGTGGGCTATCTATTTGTATTCCTCCCAACCAAAAAGGTACATCTTTTTGCAGTTTATGAACATCATAGCCTATTCCTACTCTTAGCCTCATAGTTTAGAAATCAAAGGAGAGTGAAAGTCTTAATGTATTCTTTAAAGGGTGGTTATTAGCAACCGTTGGGACAAGATACGCAATATCTAACTTCATTACATTATACTTAAATCCTCCACCAAATGTAATGTATTTTCTTCCTCCTTTTCTATCACTTTCATAAAAATAACCAGCTCTTACAGCTAAGAATTTATTGTAAATCCATTCTGCCCCAGCAGAGATATTTATTTCTTGCATTTCTTCTTTAAAGCCACCAGGTGCGTCATAGAAAGATTGGATTGCTCCTTGTAAAACCCCAACCTTATTACTTATTCCTGCTTCAATGTTACCTAATGTGTCGTAGATTGCAGGCGTAGGAACTAATAGCTTATTGAAGTCCACCATAAATGAGAGTTGATTAAACTCATTAAAGTCCATTGTATATCTACCTCCAAGACGGAGGTTGGCAGGCTGAAATTCTTTTTCAAGAGATTCTGAATACGAAATCTTTGAACCAAGATTTGCTATCTGCAATCCAAGAGCAAAAGAAGAGGCATTATCGTCATCTCCAAGTTCTTTTTGATAATAGAGCCCTATGTCTGCACCAAAGGCGTTTGCTGCTTTGGTTGTTGATGTTCCTGAGCTTTGTCCTTGTGTTAAATCTGAACGAATATATCTACCAGTTACTGATGCAGAAAAGTTTTCTGAAAGTTTCATTGCATAAGCTCCATCAAAAGCAAACTCATTTGGTTCAAAATTTCCTTTATTTACTCCTTGATCATCATAAAAATCAATGCCACCCAACGAGAAATAAGTTAAAGAGGCTCCAACTGCACTTCTGTCATTTATTCTATAAAATCCCGAAAGATAGGAAAGCCCTATATCATTCACTAAGTTCCTAAGCCAAGGGGTGTATGTAAAGGAAATACCTGCGTCTTTTTCTATAAAGGCTAACTTTGCGGCATTCCAATGTATAGAATTAGCATCAGGTGTTGAAGCAGCACCAATATCGGCCATTGAACCTGCTCTTGAATCGGGTGCAATCAATAAAACAGGCACTCCTGTGCTAATTACTCGTGCTCCCTTTTCAATTTTACGGCTCAAAACATCACCTGTGTCATCATTATCTATTTGTGAGAAAGATATATTACTGAAAAAAGTTATTGCTACTAATATAACTAATGTAGTTACTTTTTTAATCTTTGTTATTTTCATTTTTATCAGTTTCATTTTTATCAGTTTGCTTTTTGATTTAAAGATATGTTAAACGTAATGCAATAGAGGTTTATTATTTTTTAGTATTTAAAAAATAACTAATTTTTGTGTCTGAGTGTATTCTTTGTTTCCATCAACATTTAATAACATCCTATACATATATATCCCTGCTTTAAGTTTTTGTCCTCCATCAGTTGTCCCATTCCAACTAATTGGTCCAATGGAGAAACTATTAGGTACTATATTCGCTTTAATTGTTTTAACAATCATTCCAGAAGTGTTAAAGATTTGAATTTCGGCACTGCTTATCCTTTCCTTTTGGTTATGTTCTAAATAGAAGTTTGTGGTTTCTTGAAATGGGTTTGGATAATTCTTTAAGTTGGTAAAGGTTTCGTTATTCTTTGAAACAACATTAAAGGTTATAGTTTCGCTTGAAGAGAAATTAAAGATATTCCAAGCTTTCAAGGTTAAAGTATGTTCCCCTTCTTTTAATGAGGAGAAAGGAAACCTAACATATCCTTTGTTAGGGTCAGTTTCGTCTTGTTCAAAGTAATCATTCAAAATAAAAGTATTTGCAGCATTATCTAAGGTTGCAGTTATGTCGTGCCCTAAACCGCTTCCAACGGTGTTAATTGCAATCTTATCAGATATTATTGCAAAGAGTTCAGGATTTTCACTTGTTATACCTCCTGATAAAAAAGTACTATCAGCAATAAATAACCTAACCAAAGGTCTGGTCTCTTGAATCTCAACTGAGGTATCAATACCTCCAATAAGGAAACTATTACAATATCCTCCTGCATCAACACTATCGGCTTGGGCATAATAACTAAATTTACCAAAACCATAATTATAGGCTATATCTTTTGGAATGGTAAAATTATATGTAAATAATCCGTTCTCAACATTAGCTTTTCCTCTATGAAGAATGTTTTTTTGTTGTTCAAATTCTAATCTTGCCCCAATGTTTTCGTTATCTAATGTATAGTAATTGCTTGATTTATCAAATAGAGTAATAAGTATTTTCCCATTAAAGTTACTTACAACATTACTATCGCTATCAATAATTTTGCCAGAAACACTTACATTTGACAAAGCTTTTAATGTGTCTATTTCAATTTGAGGATTTGCACTATTGATTGAAGTTGTAAGAATATCATATTTAGGAATACTTATTCTTAAAGCAGGGTCGCCAAGTAAGACAACGCTTCTCTTGTTTTGAGATAGCATCCCTCTACGTATATTCTTAGTTATAGCATAGGCTTGACCAAAGCTTCGAGTTGTGTTACCTGTTTTCTCTAAAACGTATTTATGAAAATCTTGATTCATTTGGTCATCTGAGTTAATAGGTCTTGAAGCTGTAATTAATGCAATCATACCTCCATTCTTATTATAAAGAGTATATTCTGCACCAGAAGGCTTATCAACCATATCGTAACGAGCAAACTCACAAGTAGAAGTAATCATAAGAGGCATACTATTATAATTCTTCCAACTCATAATATCTGTAATAGTAATTAATCTTTCTTCAGAGAGATGGTTTTCGGAACCGTGTCCAACATAATTAAATATCAGACAACCCTTATTCATTTGTTGATTAACAGCCTTTGAAGCCTCAGGATAGGTTTTCCCAGATGAAGAGGCAAATTGCATATAAGCATCGGAATAAACCTTAATGGCGTTGAGTTGAGGTTGTTGTAGCTTTGCTTGATTGTAAATGTTTTCGGCATGAGTTATAAATTCCATTTCTCCCCAAGACTTTGCATCGTCAGCAGTAATCAACATAGTATTCCTCCAATCATTAAGGTTATTCCCGTCAATAACATCCTGCTTCAAGATATACCTTTCCGATTTATTAACAAGGTTTGTAGCTTCATCAATACTATTTGCAGGCAAACGCCCTACGCCAATAAGCAAGGAATCTCTTTGATTAATGTCGGCAAATCCTTTTGCATTAGGAGATAAATAACCAATATAGTCTTCGCAAGGATAGTTGTCGCCATGTAAATACTTGTTATCTTCTTGGAAAGTAAGTACGAAATTATTATTATACTTTAAAATGTTTTTATTGTCAAAGGTGCCGTCTCCAAACAAAAGCACATTCTTAGGATTTTTATTTTCTGAAACATACTTATTATAAAGCATTCTCAGGTATTCTTTATAAGCCAAAAAATCAGGAACTCCCGACGAAAACTCATTATATACCTGTTCAGTAGTTACAACTTTGGTTGTTGTGTTATTATAGTCTTGATGCAATTTTGCTAACCTTGTGGCTTGTTCCAAAAACAAAGGATGAGTTATAATCACATAATCAACAGGCTCTGTTGCATGTAAGTTTTGGTTTTCTATCTTTCCAATCAATTTTGGAGAAGTAAAATTAGAAGTATTATGGAAAACAACAATCTCTCTTAAAGTGTCAGAATGCAAATTAAAAGAATAAGTTTTATCCAAAGCACTATAAGAACCAATGATTTGAATAGGGTTTGTCCAGTCTTTAACATCCCACACAATCAAATTATCAGTATTCACATTAGAAATAAGATTATTAACCACCTTGTTCTCGTTTAAGCATTCCGTTGTTTTATATCTCAGAACGCTTGGAAAAGAGTAGGAGAGTTTCTTGTCGTAGTGAACGAGTATATAGTCTAACCAGCCCGAAGATAACGAACCTCCATTATATTTAATACTTAGTTTATTGCTCGCAAGTTTGATATTATTCAAATTAGTCTTAATAACCCTTTCCCTAACTCCACCATCTGAAAGCATTACAATTGTGTCAAAAATCTGATTATTATAATTAGTGTTAAAGTTTGCAGGAGCATCGCTTTTAGAAATAAGTCTATATTCCAACATAGCAGGAGTTACCAAATTGTTATTACCATCCACCAAAGCATTTCTTAAATCCAGAGGGAACTCTTCTGTTTTGTTTAAGCCGAATTGCTTTCCAACCCATCTTCTTCCTGAATGATTGATATTTGTTATTTCTTGTTTGGAAAGGAAATAATCTCTTGAAGAGTTTATAATGGTGTCTGCGGTAAGAGTTTGTGTGGAAAGAGAGCCTATTCTTTTCTTTTCTCCTATTGAATCGTTAAATGTAACATAATAATAGTATTCATCGGAGTAGGGATGAATAAAAAAGTCCCATTCCCTATTTGATTTATCATACTCCCATTCAGTTCCACCCTCTGCATAGAAAAGAACAAATCCTCCTTGTGAGAAATTATTATTAGGGTCGTGAACATAAATTGAATTCTCTTTTAAGTCGGAGAATGTACATAAAGAATTATTAGAAGATATCTTATGTCCACCATTTCCATAAATAGATATGTTTTTAGAGATAATATCTTCTTTGGGTATTCCTAAGGAGATAAAGTCGTTATATGTTAGTTTATAGACTCCTGATGATTGTATAGAAATTTTATACCAATTGCCATGAGCCAAAACCGAGGAATCGGGATAGCTAATTGTTTGAGAGTACAATTTACTATTAGAAATTATTAGGCTAAGAATAAATATAATTATTATTTTCGTTTTAATCATTTGTCTTGAACATTAGTTTATTTGACTAAACATATAAACAAGATTATTATTCATTTATTGTAAGAGAGTAAATAAAAATTTCATTTATTACGATTTAAGTCCTTGTTTTTTTAGAATCAAGTTTCAGTAAATTAGAATCAAGTTCTAAAAAATTATCTCTTGATTTTAAAAAATTAGAATCAAGATTCAATTTGAACCATATTTGAGATTTGAATAAGCTTAAAAAGTATAGATAAGGTTTTGTTTAAATTTTACCCTATGAAATAATAAAAAGATATATTTTAAGTTTAAGTTGTGAAAAAGAAATTAAGTTTTTTTATCTGTTTTATTGTAACTTAATTGCTATTTATGAAGTATAACGAGGAAAATGCTATAAAAAAAACATTTATTTATTTGTATTTACTCTTGATATACAAAGGTTAAGAACTTAGGTGCTAAATTTTTTAGATGTATAGTTGCGATTGATTTATGTTTTTTTTGTAATATTGCCAATTGAATTAAGTATCTTTTTAGGAGAAAAAACAAACTTATAATGAAAAAAACCATACTATTTGCATTTATGGCTATTATGGCTTTGATAAGTGAGGTTAAGGCACAAGACCCTCACTTTTCGCAGTTTTATGCTAATCCTCTTTATATTAACCCTGCATTAGCAGGAGCTAATGTTTGCCCAAAGGTTAATCTTTCATATAGAGACCAATGGCCAAGTTTAGGTGCATTCAAAACCTTTACAGCATCCTATGACCAATATTTTGATTTCATAAGTGGAGGTATTGGAGTTTTAGTGTTAAATGACAGACAGAGTGATGTTTTCAATAAGACCTATGCTGCCCTAATGTACTCATTAAGATTGCGATTGACCAATAAGGTTTATATGAACTTAGCCTTGGAGGCTTCTGTTGCTAATAGGAGTTTGGATTGGTCAGGACTTACCTTCGCAGATATGATAGACCCTCGTTCAGGGTTCATATACAGCACAACACAAGCTCAAATCCCAGAGAACCTTTCTCATACCTTTGTTGATTTTGCAGCAGGTACTGTTGTGTATGGAGAGAATTGGTACGGAGGAGTTGCTTTTGCTCACCTTACTCAGCCAGATGATGGTTTTTCTTCTTATAATAGATTGCCGCTTAAAGCAACTGTTCACGGAGGAATGAAATTTAATATCAGTAGAGACAAGAGAAGAACCAATGCTTTCTTTGGAGCTCCAATTATCTCGCCAAACATTATTTATCATTACCAAGGGCAGTTCCAAGACTTAAATTACGGACTTTATTTAGATTGGTCTCCTTTCATTGTTGGGGCATGGTTCCGTCAGGCATTAAGTTTCAAAAATGCAGATGCTTTTGTGCTTATGCTTGGAGTTCAATATGAGGCATTCAAGGTTGGATATAGCTACGATTTAACAGTATCTTCGCTTTCCAATGTTTCGGGAGGAGCTCACGAATTAACGCTTGGTTTCCAGTTCAATTGTCCTGAAAAACGTAAGAGAATAAAATCAATAGATTGTCCTTCATTCTAAAAAAATGTAACAAAAATCAAAAAATAGAGTATAAGTAAAACGTAAATAAGAATAAAAATAAAAAAAGATATTTGTATGAAAGTAAAAGCATTCAAAAAGATAATTTTAAGCGTTTCCTTAATTGCATTAATATTTAGTTGTAAGAGCCCTGAGGTTTCTCCAACAACAGGATGGAATTATGACGATAGCGATTGGGGAGGTTTTGAATCAGCAAAACCAAACGAACAAATGGATCCAGATGGAATGGTATTTGTTGAAGGAGGTTCTTATGTTATGGGACAGACCACAGATAATATTCGTCATGATTGGAGCAATCAACCTCGTAGAGCCACTGTTTCTTCATTCTATATGGACGAATGTGAAATCACAAATCACGCATACAAAGAATATTTGTATTGGCTATATAGAGTTTATGGCAATGACTATCCAGAATATTGTAACAAAGCATTACCAGATACATTAGTATGGAGATCCAAACTTGCATTCAACGAAGTGTATGTTGAATCATATTTCCGTCATCCTAATTATGCAGATTTCCCTGTTGTTGGAGTTTCTTGGCTTCAAGCAGTTGAATATTGCAATTGGAGAACAGACCGTGTTAATGAAAGAATACTTATAGATGCAGGCTATTTAGACGTAGACCCAGATGCACAAGGAGACAATACTTTCAATACTGATGCTTATCTTGCAGGCTTATACGAAGGTATTGTTGTAAATGAAATGGAAGACCTAAATCCAAACTCATCAGGAGTAAGGAAAGTGAAAATGGAAGATGGTATTTTATTGCCTCGTTTTAGGCTTCCAACCGAAGCAGAATGGGAATTTGCCGCTTATGCTCTTATAGGTAATAGCTACGATGAAAGAATTGTAGAAAGAAGGATTTATCCGTGGAATGGTTATCAAGTAAGAACTGATGATAAAAAGTATTATGGCGAAATGTTAGCTAACTTCAAGCGTTCTCGTGGTGATGCTATGGGAGTGGCAGGAGCATTAAACGACCATTGGGAATATACTGCACCAGTTGCATTCTACTTCCCTAACGATTATGGCTTATATAATATGGCTGGAAACGTTGCAGAATGGTGTATGGATGTTTATCGTCCTTCAACAGGTCAAGATGCACAAGACATTAATCCTTTTAGAGGAAACGTTTATGTAACTAAGGTTTTAGATGCTGATGGAATGATTTCAGAGAAAGACTCATTAGGAAGAATTGCATATAGAGAAGTTACCGTTGCAGAAAACATCAATCGTTCCAACTACAAACAAGCAGACAATATAAACTATCTTGATGGCGACCTTCGTTCTCAACTAACCTTCCAATGGCAGAGAGAACAAACAGAAGATGAGGAAATGATTCCTATCTCAGACTTTGAAGATGAACCAAAAGTATCTGAAACAAATGAAATGTATCAATATGGTGTTACATCAATGATTGATGACAAGGCAAGAGTAGTTAAGGGAGGTTCATGGAAAGATAGAGCATATTATTTAAGCCCTGGACAAAGACGTTTCTTAGACCAAAACAAGAGCACAGAATGGATAGGATTCCGTTGTGCAATGGACCGAATAGGCGAAAAGAGTATGTAATAACCAACTATAATTAAAGGAAAAGTAAAATTAGTTCTATCTTTTTTGAGATAGAACTTTTTTTATATTCTTTTTTTATTTAATTTCGCATCTTCTTATGGCCAAGAAATACGAAGACATAGTATCAAGTTTCAAAACAAAAACTTTTTCCCCTATATATATATTGACAGGAGATGAACCTTTCTATATAGATGAGCTAACCAAAAGGTTTGAAGACTCTATCTTAGATGAGTCAGAGAAAGACTTTAATCAAGTTGTGCTTTATGGAAGAGATATAAAGGTAGATGACATAATTGCTAATGCAAAGCAATATCCTGTTATGGCAGACTATCGTATAGTTGTAGTTAGAGAAGCTCAGGATATAGAAAAGAAAGATTGGGCTAAATTTGACTCATACTTTGAAAATCCAATTCCAACATCCATAATAGTTATTTGCTATAAATATAAAACAATAGACAAGGCTTTTGCAAAGAAAGTAGATAAGGTTGGAATATTGTTTGAGAGCAAAAAACTATATGATAATACCATTGCTCAGTGGATAATTAACTATGGCAAGACAATTGATTTAAAAATACAGCCTCAGGTTTCTCAAATAATAGCAGACTATCTTGGTAACAATTTAGAGAAGATAGCCAACGAGCTTTCCAAACTCAAATTAAACCTCCAACCAAAAGAGGAAATCACCATTAATCATATAGAACAACATATTGGTATAAGCAAAGATTATAATGTCTTTGAACTTCAAAAAGCCTTAGCAACAAGAAATATTATTACAGCAAACAAGATAATTAATTACTTTGAAGCCAATCCGAAAGAAAATCCAATACAAGTAATATTTCCTTCTCTCTTTTCTTACTTCACAAAAATACTTATAGCAACACAAGTAAAAGACAAAACCCCTCAAAACGTTGCCAAAGAAATAGGAGTTAATACTTACTTTGTTAGAGATTATATGAGTGCATTAAACATATATAGTTTAGATAAATTGTTCCAAATTATATCCTTAATAAGAGAATATGATTTAAAATCAAAAGGACTTGATATTTCTCCCTCTACAACAAATGGAGAACTTATGAAAGAGTTAATATTTAAAATAACACATTAGTCAAACAACAACATCAATGAAGACATCTCGCCTAATCCTTTTTTCCTTTTTTATAACCATTGCATCATTTACCTTTGCACAGACCGGCTCTGTTCGAGGGTTTGTTTACGATAAGCAAACAGGAGAGCCAATCATATTTACAAACGTTATAATCCAAAACACTCAATTCGGCAATAGCACAGATGTGAACGGATACTTTGCAATCTCCAAAATTCCAAAAGGAGACTATGTCCTAAGAATTAGTTTTATGGGATACGAAGAGAAACTAATTCCCATAACAATAAAAAGCAATGATGTACTTTCCTTAAAGATAGAGATAGAACCAGTTTCCACAATGCTAAAAGGAGTAGAGATAAGTGCAGAAAGAATTGCCGCAAGAACAGAAAGCGGAGTCTCCATAGAGAAAATAACATCAAAAGAAATAACACAAATGCCTTCCATAGGAGGAAGTGCAGATATTGCCCAATATATGCAAGTCTTACCAGGGGTTATCTTTACCGGCGACCAAGGAGGACAACTCTACATAAGAGGAGGAAGTGCCATACAAAACAAAGTACTTTTAGATGGAATGACAATTTACAACCCATTCCACTCCATAGGACTTTTCTCAGTCTTTGAAACAGAAATAATCCGTAATGCAGATGTTTTCACAGGAGGCTTTGGAGCTAAATATGGAGGAAGACTATCCTCCGTTATGGATATTACAACCAGGGACGGAAACCTAAAAACAACACATGGCAAAATAGGAGCAAGCACATTTGGAGCAAACCTTTTAGTTGAAGGACCAATCATAAAGGAAGATAATTCTCGTGATTTATCTATGTCATATCTCTTTACAGCCAAAAACTCCTATCTCTCACAAACCTCAAAAACACTTTACTCCTACATAGATGGAACTCTCCCATACGACTACTTAGACCTATATGGCAAGATTACACTAAGAGGCTCTAATGGTTCAAAATTTAATCTTTTTGGCTTCAACTTCACCGACAAGGTAAATCAATACAAATCCATAGCTAACTTTGATTGGACAAACAGAGGAGTAGGAGGAACATTCTTGCTTTTGCCTGGCAATACCTCAGCATTAGTAGAAGGAGTATTTGCCTATTCCGACTATACCATCAATATGCAAGAAACCACAACAGGCAACTCTAAGTCAAGTAATATAGGAGGTTTTAATGGAGGACTTTCAGCAACACATTTCTACGGTAACAACACAATGCGTTACGGAATGGAAATAATGGGTAATACCACTAAGATGTTAGTCAATAAAATAGAAAATGTAAACTACTCAACAGAGTTTGGGCTATATGCTATATTTAAAGGAATATGGGGTAAATTCCTCTACGAACCAAGTATGAGACTACACTACTATGCCTCAATAGGCAAACTCTCTCCCGAACCACGATTAGCCTTGAAGTATAATCTAACAGATTATTTAAGACTAAAACTCGCAACAGGAATATACTCCCAAGTCTTTATAGACACAAAACCCGATGCCGACATTGTAAACCTTTTTACAGGCTACCTTACCATTGACCCAGAGAATATGAATGTTGTAAGCACATTCAGAGGACAAGAGATAGAATCGTACTTGCAGAGTTCAAAACATTTAATAGTAGGAGCAGAAATAGATGTTCTCAAAAACACAACCCTAAACATAGAAGGCTATTACAAAACAATGGATCAGATGGTAACTCCCAATAGAAATATGTTTTTTGAAGACAATTACGAAAATAGTTCCTCTGGCACAACCCCTAAACCAGATTATTTAAAGAAAGAATATGCCGTTGAAAAAGGAAACGCCTACGGGTTGGATTTTAGTTTGAAATATGATGATGATAGATTATATATCTGGACAGTTTACTCACTTGGAAAAGTAGAAAGACAAGACGAAATTATGGATTACTTCCCACACTACGATAGAAGACATAATGTAAATGTATTGCTTTCCTATCAATTGGGGCTCTCACGTTCTTGGGAAGTAAGTCTTAGATGGAATTATGGAAGTGGCTTTCCATTTACCCCAACCAAAGGAGGACAAGAAAGCTTAGACTTCCAGTCGGGCATAGACTTTGATTATATCTATTCAAATGGAACATTAAGAATGCTACTTGGAAATTACAACTCCAAGCGATTACCAGAATATCATCGTTTAGATTTCTCTGTAAAGAAACGATTTAACGTTTTTAAGACCTCTATCTTAGAGCTAAACCTTAGTGTAACTAATCTATATAACAGAAATAACCTTTTCTATCAAGACAGAACAACCTCAGCAAGAGTAGATCAATTACCAATAATGCCAAGCTTCGGACTCAACTGGAGCTTCTAATTGTTAGCTTTTTTTGTCAGAATTAGGATTCTTGGGATTACAGGATTAATTGGATTTTTGTTGTGTGGTATATGTTATGCCGCACTTTTTTATTATTAGGATATATTATCCTTGTTAATGAAACAAATATCGGATTTTAAATCCTTATAATAATATAGTGCGGGAGTCGGAAATCCCGCACAACGGAGTTTGCAACGGTCTTATTTTATGAATTATTATTTGTAATTTAGCAACTTCAAAAAATCAAACACATAAACCAAAAACCAAAGCCATATGCTCACATTTTAATATTCTCTATTAAAAACCAGCGTATAACCCGATTTGTAAACCACCGTCATTTCATTTCCCTCAACCTTTGCAAAATCAAAAGGAAATGGACTGTTATGTGTTATAAAAGTTACATAATCAGGGTCATAATCATACGTGCCATAACCATCATCCTCATGAATATAATTCCCACGTGGGTCAGTAGTATAATCTTCAAATTGATTATTCGAAGTAAACTCTATCCAAAGAATATCATTTCCAAAAGGAGCAGACCACACAGTATCCACCATTTCATTATCTTCTTCATATTCACAAGAAACAAAAGCAAAGGAACTAAATACTGTTAAAGCTAAAATAAGGAATAGTTTTTTCATATATAAAGTATTTATGACTGAAAATAAGGTTAATTATGATAGCAAAAATACAATTAAAATAACATATTCGGATAAATATTGAGAAAATATTTTTTAGAATGTATTTATTCTTTATGTTTTAGAAAGAAGTATAGGATTAAAAATCCTTATAATAAAGAAGTGCGGGATAGTTTATATCCCGCACGACGAAACAATGGAATATTCTTTATAATATCTATTATTTCTCTTATGCTTATCATTATCTAAATAATAAATCAAAACATAAGAAGAGTGAAATTTATTTATCTATGATTATATTAATTATTTACATACTTCTTTAGTTGTTTCAATTTTTCTGTCTACATATTCCACAACATCTTTTATTACCAACTTCTGAATTGCGGAAATAATAGTTTCCATAATAGAATAGTTTGGTTGTTTATTACACGAGGGAAGTTGCATTTTAAAATTTAAACTTTGTGAACTTCTTAATTTCTTACCATAAGAATATTTACCTAAAAGTGATTTGCTCATTGATGTTGTAAAAAACAACATTGTTTCTTTGGAGTAAACTATACGATCATTCCAATATACTCCAGTATCATCACCTGCACCAAAATAATAGTTTCTATAAAATGCATTTCCAAATATATCAACTGTAATTGAATTACCTGGGAAAGAAGCAACAGGATTAGAAATGTAATTAACAACTCCTGTATTTGTAGTTCCTGACATAACAAATGGAATATTACCTGGTAATTGATCCTCTTTTGTAAGTCTTCTACCTTGAACAATATGATTAAAAATATCTTTATAATAATAATTTTCCCAAACAATATTTTCAAATTCTTTCAAAGCATGCTTTTCTTCTTCAGTTAAAGAATAATCTTTGAGATTTGTTACTAACAAATAAGCTTCCAGCTCGGAGATTCGCTGAGCTTCCAGCTCGGAGATAAACTTGTCCATAAATTCAAAATCTATTTCTCCTTTACGGGTAGGAAGTAGAATTAAATCATTAGCTAAAGTTTCTTTTCTAGGATAGCCACTATATCCTCCATAAGAAAGTGAGTTAATAATGCTACCAATAAATATCTTATGATTTTTTGACCAATTAGGTATTATCATAACTAAAATATTATTTGCTAAAACAAACTTTTCTGGGTGATAAAAAACTGTTCCACTATATTCTCCACGAGTAGTAATTGTTAACTCTGATTCAAAAATTTCATCTTCACTTAATTTATCCTCTGTATAGTAATTTATTCCATTATTTTCGGTAATTCCACTAACGACAGAAATTGATTTGCTAGTAGAATATTTTAACTCTGTAAAATATTTTTTATTCTTTCCATATACCCAGGAATCAACATCAAATAAATCACCTAATCTATATTCGCCCCACTCAACATTTTGTAACATCTTGTTAAGTGGGGCATCTATTTTCCCAAGCAGTCCTCCTCGGAGTTTTGATTTTTTAATATATTGGAAACCTCCCAAGCTAAATAATCACTTACGGTTTTTTTAAAGTCTTGCAGCGTAGGTTTTGTATCTGTGGGGGCTACTTGATTCCAATCAGCTCCGTTTTTTGGATCTATTGTATTTTCAAAATACTCTTTATCTGTATAAATTTTAAGTTTGCTTTTACCAAAAAGAACTAAGTTAACAAGTTCTTCATATCTTTCTTTGGCTCTATCTGTATCTTTTAAGTTGTTACTAGCTTTTTTGCGATTTGTTCTAGTGTAGCCATCATTTGAGAAATCTATGAATTTAACCATTTCATCCTTTTTATGAGACTCATTTACTCTAAAGACATAAATATTGGTTTGAACACTTGATTTACCAATAAATATATCGATAGGCATTTTAATACTTGCTAAAAGTGTGTGCTTTTTTAATATTCTTTGGTTGTATTCTTTTGCTTTACCTGATCCAGCAGAGTTTTGAATAATTATAGCAGCATAACCCTTATTCATCATGTTAAGTGCTTTCTCAACAAAATTCATTCCATTCCCATTTGCTGAATAGGGAGGATTTAGTACAAAAGCATCAGCAGGAAATTGGTCAGTAGTATTTCCAAAACCATATTTCCCGTCAAAGTCTGTAAGTGAGTTTTTGTTTAATATGTTTGAACTTCCATCTCCCATCAATATCATATTAAGAATTGCCAACATATAAACACTTGAAAGTAATTCTAAACCGAGCAATTGTTCTGCTTTTATTTCAATTTCTTTTTGAGCAAGTTCTTCTGGTGATTTAATGGAATTTTTGGCATCGTTTAACATCTCATTCATTGCTGCGACTAGTAAACCAGCCGAACCAGTAGCAAAGTCCCAAACATAAGAATCCTTATTTACACGAGCTAACTTTACTAATAGATTTGCAACATAAGAAGGAGTAAGTACAACATCATTAAGTTTGTCTTGAGTAAATCCAAGCCAAGAATACATTTCATTAAATAGTTTCCCTGTAAAATCAGTTGTTAAACCAATCTTATAGTAAATTCCCAAATCGTCAATAATCTTTGTAAAAACACGTTTAAGTTGACTTTCGCCATCCTCTACTTTATTAATATTTTCAGTAGTAAGTGTATTTTGTAGTGTTCTTAGAATTAAATCTTTCTTCTCTTGAGGAATTTTTTTCTCTCCGAGAAAAGCTTTTATTTTTCTTACAATAATATCACCATCTGTATCTCCCTTTTCTGATGAAGATTTTAAATCTGATTTTTCAAGAGGAGAAACTTTGCCAGGAATACCAAGTGTTGCAATAATTGAAGCAGCAACTAAATACACTCGATCATTTTCTCCTAATCCTTTCTCATTTTTATATATATCATTATTTAGTTTTACAAGACTAGCATTAATCTCTTTTTCTCGTTGCTCTTTAATCTTTTCAATTTCATCTTGAGTTAAACTTAAAGTTTTTACTTTTTCGATAAATGCATCGAAATTTTCCTTTTTCAAGAATGATAAATCGGAAAAATCATCAACTTTTTGTCCAACACCAAAATTATTTTTTGAAACGTAATATACTCCTATTTCGTGATTAATCTTACCTCTTTCGTCTTTATAACCAGTCATCCCAATTGCAATAATATCAGTGTAGCTTGTGTGATGGAGTATAGCATTAGCATAATGTACTGCACCATTTACTGCAAATGAATTTATATTTTTAAAATTAGGTTCGTTCTTTGCTGTTTTGTTTTCAACCTTTCCTTCACTGTCTAGTTTTACAAGTTTATCTTTATATCCTTTGTATTCAATCAGAATTGGATAAAAATTCAAGTATTTATCTTTTAAAAGTAATTTAGCATCAGGTCGATTAGCTCCAACACCACCATTTTTTGTATAATAATCTGCTAAAGCTTTGTCTATTTCTGTATTTATAGACTCTTGTTCTAATTTATAATCAAGCTTGTATGATTTTAGCCAACCATTAGCTAAATCAACAATATTTGGTTCAATTGATTGAGTTGTTTTTCTTTCTTTCATTACTCTTTTTTTATAGAATTTTCTTTTCCCTATCAAAAGATCTTCTCGTTTCAATCCCCAAAGATACAAATAATAATTAAATAAATCATATATACAGACAAATAAATTAATTTACTCTTGGAATTGGAGTGAAATCGTTTTAGCGATTTTTTTAGTAAGGAGAGTCTGTTTCTGAACTCTTGGATATGATACATATTTTCAAGTTATTAATGCATCTTTTGAGGGGATAAAAGAGTATGTAATTATATGAAACACTTCTCTATATAGCAAAGATAGGCAATAAGTAAATTAAAAGAAAAGAAATGCACAAAAATTTACATCGTAGAGTTAATAGAAGCACATGAAAGCGAGCTCTCACGAAACTATCCCGTCGTGCGGGATTTGCACTCCCGCACTTCTTTATTATTAGGATTTCTTTGCTATGCAAAGCGACAAAGTCG
>ENA-UOOK01001278-UOOK01001278.1-fermentation-metagenome-genome-assembly--contig:-NODE-1278-length-33199-cov-14.075760_pt1 | contig 33199 bp, 29 predicted proteins | sample MGYA00245777_ERZ724023 | MGnify/ENA primary metagenome ERZ724023 (study PRJEB28704, sample SAMN03018312) | fermentation metagenome | biome: anthropogenic terrestrial biome; feature: soil...
ACAAAAGTAACGGCGAGCAGGCTATTGATTTGCTGATGATTGCAAAATACTTTGAAAGAATAGGGGACCATGCGGAAAACATAGCAGAATGGGTTATATTTTCAATAACAGGAGAACACAAGATGCCCTAACCCCATTTATAAGAGGAATGGGGACACACCTCTACTATAGGGATAGTCTTTGGGGGAAGAGGAATGTCCCCGAACATGATTTTCAGAAAAATGGATGGTAGGTCATTCGCAACGAATTCCCAATGTATACGACCGGAGGGAGTAAATACATTGGTGAATGAGACTGCGAAACGAAAGGAGGTTATTAAATGAGACTCATATACTGCGTTGAAGATGAAACAGGCATAAGAGAATTGATTACACTTGCTCTTAGCACTGCAGATTTTGAGGTAAAAGGATTTGAAGATGCTCAGGCATTTTATGCCGAAATGAAAAACAAACTTCCGGACTTAATATTGCTTGATTTGATGCTGCCCAAAATCGATGGCATGACAATTCTAAGAGAACTTAAAGCCAATGCTGAATACAAGAGCATACCGGTTATAATTCTTACTGCTAAGTCCATGGAGTTAGATAAGGTTAAAGGATTGGAATCCGGAGCAGATGACTTTATAACTAAGCCCTTCGGAGTATTGGAACTTTTGGCAAGAGTTAAGGCAGTATTAAGACGTTCTGAAAAGAAGGTTGAAGAAGAGCCGATACATTATAATAATTTAGTATTGGACTACAACAAAAGAACCCTACATTATATGGATAAGCAGGTAACACTGACATATAAGGAATTTGAGTTGCTGCATTACTTGATGCTCAACAAAGGAATAGTTCTGTCAAGAGATAAAATACTTCAGGAGATATGGGGCTATGATTATGAAGGCGAAACAAGGACAGTTGACATGCATATTAAAACAATAAGACAGAAGCTTGAAACAGCAGGCTGCACTAACTACATTGCAACTGTAAGAAGTGCCGGCTATAAATTAGAGGAGCAGGCAGATTCATGAGAAGAAGAATTTTTCTTACAATATTACTGATATCCGTTATAACTTCATCTATAACAAGCATACTGACAACATATGTGTATTATAACTTTTATGTAAATGATGCAAAACAAGAGCTGAAAACAATAGTTACTCTTGCGGCTGAGCCCCAAAAGTGGGAAAACACAGCTTCTATTAATTCATCTGTAAACAGTATTTTAAAATCTGTTGATTACAGCATACGTTTTACAATTATTAAAAAAGACGGAGGTGTTATTCATGACAGCTGGAAAGATGAAATTGAAGAAAACCACCGGGATAGGCCGGAAGTTCAAGGAGCATTTGTAAAAGGTTATGGGGAAGATTTAAGGTATTCAAACACTGTATCTTCTGATATGTATTACTATGCTGTTAAGTTAAATGGTGATGTGGTGCTTAGGTTATCAAGAGAAATAAGCAGCATAAACAGCGTGTTTGCAGAGCTGCTGCCGATGCTTTTTGTGTTGTTTATTTTTGTTTTAATAGTTGTTTATTTCGCCTCATCAATAACTTCACGCAAGGTTTTAAAACCTATCAATGAAATGACCAAGTCCTTAGATGATATGTTAGAGGAAGGCTCCAATGTTAACATAAAAATTTACGAAGAATTTGAACCTCTTTCAAACACCATAAAAGACCAGAAAAATAAAATAAATGAATATATAAATGAACTTAAGAATGAAAGGGACAATATATCTTTTATAACGGGCAATATGAAGGAAGGATTCATATTGCTTGATCACAACAAAGATATTCTTTCAATAAACAAAAGCGGTAAGACAATGATAGGAAATGAAAACTTTGAATTAAGAAACAGCAGAAATATTTTAGAGTTAACCAGGAGTCCGAAAGTTATTGAAAAAATAGATGCTGCTTTAAGAGAAAATAAACATCTTGTCCATGATGTTGAAACTGAAAACAATTACTACAGATATTATTTCAGCCCCGTAATTGAGCATAACAAAAATTTTGTAAAAGGACTATTAGTATTAATTGAAGATATTACCATACAAAAGAGCGCTGAAATTATGAGAAGCGAATTTACTGCCAACGTGTCCCATGAGTTGAAAACACCTCTCACAACCATGATAGGGTTTGCTGAAATGATAAAAGAAGGCTTGATAACAGACCATGAGAGCGTTGAAAAATACAGCGGTCTCATATACAAGGAAGGAATGCGGCTTATATCTTTGATTGAAGATTTAATGAGGCTTTCTAAAATTCAAGAGCATACGGAACATGTTGAAGAGAAATTAGTTAACCTTAAAGATATAAGTGAGGATGTAGTTGTCTTGCTTGGCTCAAAAGCAGAAGGCTACAATGTTAAACTTATACTTAACGCAGATGATGTTATGATGAAGGCAAACAGTAATTACATTAATGAGCTTTTGTATAATATCATAGATAATGGAATTAAATATAACATAGACGGCGGAAGCGTAAATATAAGAATTTATGAAGAGGATGAATCTGCAAAGATAGTTGTAAGTGACACAGGAGTAGGAATACCCCTTGAACACAGGGACAGAATATTTGAAAGATTTTACCGTGTGGATAAAAGCCGCTCCAAGGAAACGGGAGGCACCGGATTGGGACTTTCCATAGTAAAACATATAGCAGAGCTTTACGATGGTACCATAGATATAAAAAGCTCAAAAAATAAGGGAACAGAAATAACTATAAAATTCCCGAAATAATCATCCTGAACAATTGTCATAACAACCCCCCCGTTTTTAATTGTCATTCTGATGGGCTTTAGCCCGAAGAATCTAATGAGATCTTTATGATTAAATATATTGCAGTGAGGGTAAACTAAGCATAGAGATTACAAATAGGAGAGTAAAATGAAAAAAATCTTGAGAATAAATTTAAGAACAAAAGAAATTACATACGAAGATGCTTCGCGTGAATATCAAGAGACAGGCGGCAGGGGATTAATAGCAAAAATTATGTTAAATGAAGTAGCTCCGGAGTGCAACCCTTTAGGCAGAGAAAATAAACTTATTATTGCCAACGGACTATTGACCGGAACTAATGTGTCCAGTGCAAGCAGAATTGCCATAGGAGCTAAAAGCCCCTTAACAGGCGGTATTAAGGAAAGCAACGGAGGAGGAATTACAGCCATGTGGCTTGCTTCCCTTGGGATAAAAGCAGTTATTGTCGAAGATATTCCTGAAGAAGATGAATGGTATTATATAAGAATAAATAAGGATAAATGTTCCTTAGAGTCTGCAGACCAATATAAAGGAATGGGAACATTTGAATTTTGTGAAAAAATGCTTGATAAATATCCAGACTGCGCAGTTACGTGCATAGGTCAAGCCGGCGAGAAATTGTACAATATTGCAGGAGTAGCAACTATGGATAAGGAGAAAAGACCTAACAGATACAGCGGCAGGGGCGGTCTTGGAGCCGTGATGGGCTCAAAGAAGATTAAAGGAATAGTAGTAGAAGAAAAAGGCACAGTTGAAATAAAAAATAAAGAAAAATACAACAAAACACTTAAGGAATATTCATCAGTAGTTTTAAATGCTCCCACTTCTGTTTCATACAAAACTTTGGGTACAGCTGCGACAGTGAGAACCTCGAATGATTTGACAGGGCTTCCGGTAATGAATTTCAAAGGCGCGAAATTTGAGCATGCTGAAGAAATTTCAGGAGAGAGCTTATATGCTCTCATAAAAGAAAGAGGTGGTGAGGGTAAGACTTCTCATGCATGCATGCCCGGCTGCATAATACAATGTTCAAATGTGGTTCCGGACAAAGAAGGAAAAACAATTGTATCTCCATTGGAATATGAAACAATAGGGTTAATGGGTTCAAATCTCGGAATTGGAGATTTAGACACAATTGCAAAACTAAATGCCGTTTGCAATGATTTAGGAATTGACACCATTGAGACAGGAGCTGCCATGGGAATGGCAATGGAAGCAGGTATTGTTGAATTTGGTGATAATGATGCAGCTTTAAATTTGCTTGATGAAATAAAAAATGATACAGAGCTTGGAAAATTGCTTTCGAAAGGAGCACTTATTGCAGGCAGGACATTGGGAGTTGAAAATATACCTGTTATAAACGGCCAGGCAATGCCTGCTTATGATCCAAGGGCTATAAGGGCAATGGGGGTAACCTTTGCAACATCGCCCATGGGTGCAGACCATACTTACGGTCCTATGATAAAGACAGATGATGCAATAAGATTTTCTAAAGATGCACAACTTATGATGGCAAAAATAGATTGTTTGGGAATATGTATGTTTTTAAGAGGAGCCATTGTAAAGCATATGGATCTTTTAGTGGACTTGGTTAATGCAGTACACGGATGGGAGTTGGATATGGATTGGCTTGAGAAAACAGCTTTGGAAGCTATAAGTGATGAGCATAAGTTCAATGAACTTGCAGGATTCACTAAAGAGGATTATCGTATGCCAAAAGCATTTACAAACAGAAAAATCGAAAGCACGAATCAAATTTTTGATATTAATACGGATGAATTGGATGAGCTGAGGTTGTGGCATGATAAAAATAAAGTTATCTATAGATGACAGCTGTGTGAAAAATTTTGCCTTGGAACATAAAGATATAACGATTAATGAAATAATTACTGAATTAAAAATTGACAAGCAGCACATAGGTGCTGTTCTTGTCAATGGCATTCCAAAGAAATTTTCAGATAAAGTTCAAGATAATTCAGAAATATTTTTTCTGCCCATTCTGAGCGGAGGCTAGACTGCTTGCTAAGGTAACATTTTTCGTATTTGTCATTGATATGAATAAGACTGCGAAATCTCATCTTTTAGCCTGAGATACTTCACTCTGCTTAGGATGACATTGATTTATTAAGCTACATAAAAATACATCATCATAAAGTGACAGAAGGAGCCTGCTAAAACAAATATATGAAATAATTCGTGAAACCCGAACCACGGCTTATCTATGGCGGGTTTTTTTAAACCATAAATAACTCCTCCCACGGTGTATAACAGCCCTCCTGACAAGAGCCAGAATATGCCGCCTGCAGCCATGCTTCTTACTAATGGCATAAAAACAACAACTGACATCCATCCCATTCCAAGATATAATCCTGCACTTACCCACCTGGGAGCATTAATCCAAAATATTTTAATAAACGCTCCAATTATTGTAATTGACCAAACTATGGCAAGTAATTTGTATCCAATATTTTTATTTAGTATTAAAAGACATACAGGTGTATATGTACCCGATATCAATACGAAAATCATTATGTGGTCAAGTTTTCTCATTATGACCTTAGCTTTTTTCTTTGAGCTGTCGATAAAATGGTAAACACAGCTTGTAGAATACAAAAATATCATACTTAAACCAAAAATCAAGAATGATGTTAATGCGATTAAGCTGCCTGCTTTTATAGCCTCAATTAACAGCAAGCTCAAAGCAATTACTCCAAAAATTGCTCCCCCAAGGTGAGTTAAAGCGCTGGTTATTTCTTTTTTGTCTGTATTCATTTCTTCCTCCCTTATACTTTATAATATAATATTATGATTAAGGCGTCAAAAGCAATCAATAAATATGATATATGCACCTTGAAAACTTAACACAAAAACACGAATAAAGCTTGGAAAATGCAAGATTTTATGGTATAATTAATGTATAAAATATAATTAAAAGAGGTACCGTAATGTCTTTCGTTCTAAACAGCAATAGTCAAATAAATTTCAATGACAGTGTTCTTAATCTTACAGAAAGAGAAAAAAGATTTCTTGAAAAATCATGGGCAAAGACTTTTGCAGAAAAAATATTTCCTAATATTGACGAAGAACCCTTTTCCGTATTATACAGTGACAAAGCTTCCAGACCAAACACTCCTGTTAATGTCATAGTTGGATCAATGATATTAAAGGAAATACTTGGAGATACTGATGACGAGCTTGTAGAAGCTCTTATGTTTGATGTCAGGTATCAATATGCTCTTCATACAACAAGTTATGAAGAACAACCCTTAAGCGATAGAACTCTCAGCCGGTTTAGAGAAAGATGTATTACCTATGAGACAGAAACAGGAATAGATATAGTTAAAGACTGTATTATCAGCCTGTCATCTGAGATAGCAGAAATCATGAGTATACGCAAAGGTCTTAAACGTATGGACAGTATGATGATTGCTTCTAACATTAAAAAGCTTTCTCGCCTTGAACTTTTGTATACCTGTGTAGCAAATTTAGTGAAGCATATGCAGAAGAAGGAAGATGATATACCAGAAGGTTTGAAGCACTACTGCGAAGCAGACGATCAAAATAAAGTTATTTACCACATGCGCAGTGAAAGCACTGATGACAGAATAAAAATTGTCCTTGAGGATGCAACCATACTTTTACATAAGTGTAAAGGAAAATATGATGAATCAAGTGAATATCAGCTGCTTATTAGGGTAATCCATGAACAAACAACAAAAGATGACGATGGTAATTTTCAACTTAAACCTAAAGATGATAAAACTCTTGATTCAAGCATATTACAAAACCCGTCAGACCCGGATGCCACTTATAGATTTAAAGCCGGCAAAGAACACCGTGGATACGTTGCAAATTTAGTAGAAACTGTTGATGAAAATGCAAGCATTATAACCGGATATTCTTATAATCAGAACATTCATAGTGACAGTGCATTCTTAAAAGAATCTATTGACAGCATTGTAGGAACTGAAGAATGCGAAACAACTGTCGTTACCGATGGAGCATATGGTGGTATGGAAAATATAGAACTTGCAAAAGCGAACCATATAAATTTGGTAACTACTAATCTTCAGGGAAGAAAAGCTTCCGAAATTTATGCTGATTTCATATTTAGTGAAGATGGCAAAAAAGTATATAAATGTGCCGGTGGTCAAACTCCAATAACTAGTAAATATATGCCGCAAACTGAACAATGCAGAATTACACTTGATAAAAATAAGTGTAATCAATGTCCATATAAAGATCAATGTAAGCCCACGTTTTACAAGAAGAAAGCAGCACTCGTTATTTCATGGAAAAGTGTAGAACGTGCAAAACAGCAAAAGTATATGAAAAGTGAAGAATTTAAAGAACATGCAAGATTCCGAAACGGAGTTGAGTCATTACCATCTATTATCAGAAGAAGATATCATGCAGATAGAATGCCGGTTAGGGGAAAACTAAAAACCAAATTGTTCTTCGGGTTCAAGATAGCAGCATTAAACTTCCAGAAACTGTTTAATTTCTTAAATAGTTCAGATTCATATACTCAAATACCAGAACTATGCTAAAAGCAAGTAAGGGTATAGGCGATAAATAGCTTCAAAATCAACATAATTACTATTAAAATATGAATTTGTGTTAAATTTTCAAGGTACATAAAATAAATTTATTGAATTAATGTGTCTTTCGACACCCTAATCATATTATCCCAATGCATAAATGTCAATGATAAGATGCTTAAGATGCCCTAACCCTATTTTTCAGACATACAACGAGCAAGCCCCTATTCCTTAAAATTTATATTGATATAACAAGTCAAAATTGATACAATTAATAACAACCCTTAGAAATGAGTGAGCGAATGTTCGGATACATAACGATAAATAAAATGGAGCTGAAATTCAAGGAGTATTACAGCTACAAAGGTTACTACTGCGGTCTGTGCAAGTGCTTAAAAACAAAGTACGGAAACAACTCAAGGCTTACATTGAATTATGATATGACCTTCTTAATACTTTTATTAAGCTCCCTTTATGAACCGGATAACAAAATTTACAATGAAAGATGCATAGTTCATCCTAAGAAAAAACAGCTTATTATACATAATGATGTAACAGATTATGCTGCTTCATTAAATGTGATACTTTCATATTACAATTTGCTTGATAACTGGGAAGATGACAAGGATTACAAATCATTGGCGGCAGCCAAAGTCTTGGAAAGCGGATTCAAAAAATCAAGCACTGCTCTTAATGATATAACAAAGATAATTAAGCTGAGACTTAAAAACATATCCAAGCTCGAAAAAGAAAACACCGAAGATATTGATGCCGTATCAAACGAATTCGGTCACTTGATGGAAGAAGTGTTTTTATACAAAAAAGACAACTGGGAGCAAAATTTAAAAAAAATCGGATTTTATCTCGGAAAATATATTTATTTCATAGATGCTTATGATGATATGAAGAAGGATGAAGAAAACAGTTCATATAATCCATTTAACAAATTAAATATTAAAAACAGGGAAGAATACGCTAAAAACCTTATAATGATTAATTTGTCAATGTTAAGCGATGAAATCGAAAAACTGCCTTTAGTTCAGGACAAAGGAATAATAGATAATATTATTTATTCAGGAATGTTGAATAAACTACAAAAAAAGGAGAATACAGATGAAAGACCCGTATGAAATTTTAGGCTTGAATAGAGGAGCAACAAAGGAAGAAGTTAAAAGTGCCTATAGAAAGTTAGCAAAAAAGTATCACCCTGACATGAATGAGAACAATCCTCTGCAGGATTTGGCAGAAGAAAAATTCAAGGAAATTCAATGGGCATATGATGAAATAATGAACGGAAACGCCGGCAGCCCGGGCTACGGCTCCACATATAACGGCAATAATTCAAGAAGCACCGGGGATTTGTATTCTGTAAGACAATATGTTAATGCCGGAAGATTTCATGAAGCTATAAGTATTCTCCGTAAAACAAGGGTCAGGAATGCGGAATGGAATTTTTTAATGGGTGTTTGCTACGTGAGCTTAGGCTCTGTAAATCAAGGAATGCAGCATATTCAAACTGCCGTGAATATGGAGCCATCAAACATGGAATACCAAAACTATTTGAACCAGATTTACAACATGCAGCGTTCATACCAGCAAAGGGCATACAATTACGGAGGAGGCTCAAGCTCGGCTGATTGCTGTGCTCAGCTGATTTGCGCAGACTGCCTGTGTGAATGTTTGGGAGGGGACCTTATTTCATGCTGTTAAAAAGTAAGGATGTGGCATACCTCGGTGTGTTATTAGCCTTAAATCAATTATTTATAATACTTTCATCGGTAATAGAAACAAACACTATAATACTGATGGCTGCAGCAGCATTGATAGTGGGAGTTGTGGTGGTTGAATTTGGAGGAAAAACAGGAATAATATTTTATATGGCATCATGTATTTCAGGCTTCTTTTTAACCTTCAACAAGGTTGAAATAATTACATACATATGTTTTTTCGGTATTTACAGCATTATTAAACACTATATTGAAACCAAAATATTAAATAAATACATATCCTATGCTTTAAAAATAGCAGCCTTTAATATTTCGCTTTTGTTAATGTATTTCATTGTAAAACTTTTTATAAACTTACCTCTTCAATGGTGGATGATACTATCAGCACAAGTATTATTCATTATCTATGACTATGCATTCACAATATTCATAAATCAATATATAAATTCCATAAAACCAAAGATAGGAAGATGAGATTCTTTGCTTATAAAAATTGAGCACTGAAAATCTTTAGGTGTCCTTGATTTTTATGTATAGATTAATTTGCCAAATTATGCTATAATTGCTTATTAAAATTAATTAAAGTATTAAAGTAATATAGGGGTAGAAGTATGAGCGGACCAAAAATTGATCATGTTGAGCTTGAACGTCGAAAAAGAGAAGAAATTGAGAGAGTACATAAGAAACGACTGCGTCAAATAAGGTTAGCAACCGATATCTTTTATAAGACAATGCAAGAGGTAAAAACAATCAGTGAAAATATTAGACGGGATAGGGCAAATATCATTGACTCGTTGAAAATGTCAAATGAAATGCGGATGACCCTACAAGATATCAGCAGCATAAAAAAGGCGTATATTAATAAATTGATAGGGCTTACCAACGTATCACTGCCTTCGGAAGCTGAAGATATATTGGTGCAGTCTAAAGGGATTAAAGATAAAGCAGATTCTTTGAAAACTGAGTATGACAACAAAGCTTCATTAGGTTTCACCCGAATTCAAGATTTTATACGGGCGGAACAAAGGCAAAGTGATTATGAGTCCTTCACGCTGTCAATGCTTGATGCAAAATTAGATAGCATAACCGGCTCTATTGATTTTGAGTTTGAAAAAGAAATTATTGCTAATTCAGAAAGCATATCAGATGAAGTAAAAATGGATACTCATTTTGCGTTAGATGAAATTTCTAATATAATCAATTCTGATGGTATTACACATAAGGATAAAAAAGAAACGGCTGCTTTTGCAAAAAAAATTATTAATGCGGCATTTGATAAAGACAGCGCTATCACGACGATTTTAACAGAATATAGTAGGGCAAGGACGGGTATCTTACAACGAATAGATGAATTTATAAATCTTTATCAGGAATATATTGCAGAGTATTTCGGATATATTGAAGCGCTTAACGTTATGCGGGAACAAAAAATATTAATTACGCCAAAAGAGAAAAACATGTTTTCTTCGATGCAACATTTAAAAGAAGAAATTGAGATATTGAAAAGACTATCTGTGCAAACCAATGAACAAAACTACATTCGAACACAAATTAATGAAGTTATGCAATTATTCGGCTATGATTTGTGTGAGGATATTATTTTAGATACAGAACAAAAAGGTCATCACTATTTGTGTCTGCAGAAAGATGGGAAAAATGCCATTCACGTTCATCTTTCGGATTCAAAGCAAATTATGATGGAGGTAGTTGGTACAAGCAGCAGGCAAGCCGATAATACTGAGGGTATATCTGCAGCAATGTCAAACTATGATGCTCTCGGTATCAGTGATACAGAAAAGCTTTTAATAGAACAAGGCAGATTTTGCAGCATCCACCCTAAAATAACCGAAGAATTGAGGAAACGGGGCATTATTTTAAAGATAAAAGCTCATCGGGAACCTGACAGGAAATATTGTAAAGAAATTATTAAATTCATATCGGATAAAGAGGCAGAACACACAGTTGAAGACGAAAACGAAGTCTTAAACAGTCCGTTTTCAAAAAAACAAAAAACAAAAAAACTAAAAGAAAGAATGATAAATATAAAGTGAGGGCTTTGACAGATGAGTATCGAATGCACATTTTGCGGAGAAGATAATAAGGATTCCGCATCCTGCTGTCAAAACTGCGGAAAGGATTTTACATCTGATAAAGGCAATATCTCAATCAATGATCTTGATAAAAGAAATTTAAGACCCCTATTAAAGATGTATGAGGTCAGAATGAAAAAAGAAATAGTCATTGCACAAGATGGTGTAATAGGACACTATGGTGATATTGAGCAGTCTTTTTTCAGAACAAGTCCCTATGTATCAAAACATCACTGCAAGATATATTATGAAGGAGGACACTGGCGAGTGGAACATATAAGTCATACAAACCCAACATCTATAAACGGTATTAGTCTTTGCCACAATATCCCCATGATAATTCGCGAAGGGGACCATTTGAGGATTGCTGATTTGTTTTTCAAAATAACAATTGACATTAATGAGTCTTCATGTAAATCTCCTCCAAAAGAGTGTGATTCAACTAATGACCATGAAGAAGGTAATTGTGAAAATATTTGGGAGATAAAATGTCCTATATGCGGCACAAAATACATAGGAAAAGATGAATCGTTCCATATGGAAAAGTGCACAGGCCCCTGCAGATTTGATGAATTTGATGAAAGAGAAATTGCAAATGTATTGCCCCGTAAAATTAGGAGGTCTAATGCAGATTGATAGAATCATTTATCCTATTGAATCTTTAGGACCAGGCAAGAGGCTGGTTATCTGGACTGCGGGATGCAGCAAACACTGCAAAGACTGCTCAAATGAAGAGCTGTGGTCTGAAGATAAAAACAAAGATATTGATGTTCAGGAAATTTTAAGAATATTGAAAAGCTCTTTAGAGAATAAGGAAATAGATGGGATAACCATAACGGGAGGAGAGCCATTTGAGCAGTTAGGTGAGCTGAAAATACTTTTAAAACAAATTAGCACGATTTCCAATGACATTCTTGTTTATACAGGATACACAATGGAAGAATTGCAAGAAAAGTTGTCGAATGAGGATATGTCCTGCATAAAAGAATACATAAGCGTGCTTATCGAAGGAAGATATATTAATTTGCTAAATGATAACACATCTCCTCTTCGCGGCTCAAGTAATCAGAATATTATTTTTATTAACGAGAGTATGCGGGAACAATATGAAATATATTTAAATACAGGACGAAGAATTCAAAATGTCTTTTACAGGGATAAAGTAATCTCCGTGGGAATCCATAATAAGGAGGATGAAAATGAACAGGCTTGAAGATTTGATGCCAAAGTGGCAAAAAGAATTATCTAGTTTTAAAGGAATTAAATGCACCTTTATTGTTGAAGGAAATATAAATGATGTATATCCTTCATTTTCTATAAAAGATACAGGCGAATATGAAAAAATTGATTTCTGCACTTTGAATCGTGCCATTGTAAACATCTTTGAATCGTCTGAAACAAAAGGTTACTATGATTTTTTGTTTTGTAATCCATTATTTGGTTTTGTCGACCCGCTAAATTTTAATTACACACCGGCAATAGTATCTCGTTACGAAAGGATAGCCGAAGATAATGAGAAGCAGGTTATTGCAATGAATGGCTCTGAAAAACGTGAAGCGCACAGTGATACTAAAATGATTAATATATCTGAAATTATCAGGGCAGCAATAACCCAGGCCGTTGACAATATTGAAGAGGATACAAGACGCTCAATCGCTGTTGTTATAAATTATGCCTCGCATTTTGTGACATCACCCGAAAACTTATCAATAGATGAGACAACCTTTTTTCTTAATCTTCTGCATGCCTCCAACAATGCAATCAGAGGGAACAAATTTACAAATACGATAATACTCATTGTAGACAAGTTCAACGATATCCCTCCATGGTTTTATTTAAACAATCCTAATATTCGAACTATTTCCATTCCAAATCCGGATAGGAGCATCCGTAATATTTATGTAGATAAGTACTTTACTGCTTTCAATGAGGACCTAACACCGGAAACCCAAAAAATAAAGAAAAAATTTGTGGATTTGACAGATGGAATGAAAACTTGCCAGCTTAGTGAACTGCGTCGTTTATACAATAAAAGAGAAATGCACATTTCAGAAATACTCGATATAGTATCAATTTACAAATATGGGTTTAAAGATAATCAGTGGGAGCGAATAATAGATAAGATAAGTGATATTAAAGAACGCATTGAAGAGCGTGTTATGGGACAAGAACAAGCTGTTGAAAAAATTGTGCGTGTTATTAAACGTGCTGTTTCCGGTCTCTCAGGCATGCAGCATTCGTCTGAAAGCAGCAAGCCGCGCGGAATACTTTTTTTAGCCGGACCAACCGGAACAGGCAAAACAGAAATTGTTAAAGCAATAGCTGAAGCATTATTTGAGGATGAAAAAACTCTAATCAGATTTGATATGAGCGAATACACTGCCGAACACTCTGACCAAAAGCTGTTCGGAGCTCCTCCCGGGTATGTGGGGTATGACAATGGAGGTCAGCTGACAAATGCTGTTAAGAATAATCCGTTTTCAATTTTATTATTTGATGAAATAGAAAAAGCCCATCCTAACATTATGGACAAGTTTCTACAAATTCTTGAAGATGGACGCATGACCGATGGGCAAGGAAATACTGTTTACTTTTCTGAAACTCTTATTTTTTTTACTAGTAATGTTGGAATTTCGAGAGAAACCATAGACCCTATAACAAGTCGTGTTGTGGGGCGTACAAATATTGTAAAGCCGGGTGAGCCATATGATGTAATTCAAAGTAAGGTTGAAGAAGCTGTAAAAACGTACTTTAAACCTGAAGTAATCAACAGAATCGGAGAAAATATAGTTGTATTTAATTATATAGAAGAATCAGCTTCAAAAGCCATTGCTAAATCCAAAATAGATAAAATAAATATTAATATTAATAAACAAAAGAAAATTTGTATCACCCTAACAGATAATGCACTTGAAAAATTTTATTCACTTTGCCGGGAAGACAAACCTCGTGCCAACGGCGGTCGAGGAATTGGAAATGTTATTGAGGAGCGTTATTTGAATCCTTTGGCTGAATTCCTGTTTGACAATAAATGTAAAGAGGGGGACTCAATTAAGGTTTATGCAGAAAGTGAAGAAATAATATTCAAAAAGGAGTAAGAGCGATGTTTAAAATATCTTGTGTTGTTGATGCCGGAATCGGATGTTATGGAAACGACGACTCTGCAATGGTATTAAGGCATATTATTACTGAAGGATTTTATGAAGAGACCGCAGATATTGCTCTTGCTGTAGTATGTGACGGAGTAGGAGGTGAGGATTTTGGTTATGAAGCAACAGAAATAGCTGTTAACCACTTTTCAAAATTGCTTGACCAAGATGTGACAGTAGAAAGCATACGTATTGGTATAGCCGATGCAAATTCTTTAATTCTTCAAGCTCAAAAAAAAGACTTTGCACATAGAAAGATGGCTGCAACGATTGCAGGAATTTACCTGAATAAAAACGATTGTATAGTCTTTAATGTTGGGGACTCTAAGGTTATCAGATATAGGCCTCCCTATATTGCTCAATTATCAACGGATCACACATTGATAGAGGAATTAAAAAATCTTGGAATCGCTCCCAAACCGGGGCAAGAACATGTAATTACAAGGTGTTTAGGAAGTCATAATGCTGAACCGGAAATCTTAGATGGAAAAGATAAGGCACTTGATTGTGATGTTTATATTGTATGCTCAGACGGAATAAGCGACGTAATTTCAGATGCAGAGTTTGAATGTATAATGGCAGAAGACATTTCGGATAAGGAGTTGTGTTGGAAGTTGATCGAAGTTGCAATATCAAAAGGTTCAAATGATAATATGAGCGTAATTATAATCAGGAGGAGTTAGATATGGCAAAAACTAAACCTTTAGCTGCAGGCATAACCAAGCCCATGAATGACGATAATGCGGATATCAGTAATCGTTTGATTGTGTCCGAAAATATAATCTTTGATGGTAAGAACGGACAATATGAAATATTTGCGGATAAGCGCATAGGGATTGGCGGCGAGGCTCAAGTGTTTATAGCGCAGAGACTATCCGATAAGAAAGAAGTTGTAGCCAAAATATATGATGAATATCATGATACATTTAGAAATAATATGAACAGGCAAAAAGCTATTGAATTTGTTTTAAATCATTCAAATTATTCTGAAACATACATTTTACCTATATTGGATTTTGGGACAATCAGTATAAACAGTATCGTTGACGATAGAACATATATAAAACCCATTGATATTATACCCTATTGCAGTCACGGTGAAATTAAAAAGGCAGATTATGAAACACTGAGAAATGAAATTATTCCGCAAGTTTTACATGCCATAAACCTGATGCATAAATCCAATATAGTGCACCGTGATATTAAACCGGGCAATATTTACAAATATAAAGACCAAACTGTCGTTGCTGATTTTGGTACTGCATCTGAAATAAGCAGCTCAAAATTTACCGGTACAACGCAAAAACGTGGAACATTAGGATATACAGCTCCTGAAGTATGGCAAGGCTACGTTGTTACTGCATCGGATTACTTTTCGTTAGGATGCACAATTGCATCTATATACAAGGGTGAGCATGTATATCAACGCTTATTTAATTTGGAAGATGAAGGAGCCATCAATAATGCAATTAATACGTACGGCTTGCCTCTTAATTGCCCGGAAGACGAAGAAGATTTGCAGATATTGGTAGATGCATTGGCTGAAGTAGACGAGTCAGAACGCGCCGGATATGATGATGTCATACTTTGGCTAAAAGATTCTGTAGCCTTTGAGCGTAAATTCAAGCTTAATAGAAAAAATATGGAAGACGATTCATTTACCTTTCATTTTGAAAGTATAGTATGCCGGAATATGCAGCAATTGATTAATGCTCTTGCGTCAAACTGGGAAATTGCAAAAAAATATTTATATAGAGGCGGAATTAAAAATAGTGCTATTGTAAACTTTTTTAGCAAAATAAATCAATCTTTAGCAGTAAAGTTAGGCGAAATTATTGAAGAAAAGGATACTGCAACTAATTATGATTTGGGTTTAGCTAAAGCCCTGCATTATATGAATAATGCAGGACCGCTTTATTGGCAGGGCAAATCATATAAAAAACTGTCCGATATCTCTGAGGCAATATCTTCACAGCAAGCAGCCAACAATGAAATAAATACAATGTTATCGAGCAAATATATTTCTTGGAAGCTTCAAAACAGTACAGGCAGCATGAAGGACAGCATAGATGCCGTAAAAAATATTGAAGCAATAAACGAGAAACATCCTAAGTTAGCTTATCATCTGACAATGTATAAGTTTGCTAAAGAGCCTTCCAAGCAATCATATAACGGCTTGAAGACACCGGACGAAATATTTGCTTCAATTTCAAAAACTCCTAATGAATTCTATCAGAACTGTCAGCTAATCCTCGATGATAATGAGATGTTTGCTTACCTGACATATATAGGTTACACCAATTATATTGAAGGGTTTAAAACAAATCAAACAGATAAACTGACAGCAAATATCGAGTTGTTATACCGGTTATTTGAAGCTATTTGTTTAAACAAGACTGCAATTCGTGAGCATTATTACAAGTATGGACCTAAATCTCACTTGCATTGGTTACAACAAAATTTAGGATTATATGAATTTAATTCGTCACAGGCTAATAAAATTAAAGATAACATTTTGAACATAAAATTTACATCTGAAGCTGCGATTGATGAGTTGTCCCGTAATTTTATGAAATTAGAAGAATATCAAAAAGATTTCTTAAATTTGTTTCAAGGAAATATACTTTTAGCCATGTGGGGAATAACCTGCGGTAAAGAAAAAACAGGGATTACATCATCCAATTCAGATGCATATTACCTAAAAACATTTTGTGACACTGCCGTTCCGGTAGGATATTTCAAGTATATGCATTCAAAAATTTAACATAAATATAGAAGGGGGAGCTGATTATGACACATCTAGCTATAGCTGACAGCATACAGATTGCAAGAGACGAGATTTCGTTACGAATCGAACAATTAGAGGATATAAACAAAAAGTTTAAAAACAGTTTTAGCGGCTACACAGAAAATACCGGAGAGCAAAAGGCAGCAGTGTTCTTTCTTGCACTGTTTATAATTGGTTTGCTCATCTTTTCTCCTTTCATTGTTGATAGGTTTGTTCCTGAATATTCGGAAGAATGGATATATACACTCTCAATAACAGCTTTGTACTCAATTTGTATCTATGCTTCTCTATATATGCTTAATATCATAATAAGATTAAAACGTATTGTTAAACTCGATAGATATATCAGCAATGTAAATCAAATCAAGGATACGATGACAGCTAACCTTGCATCAGTGGATAAGGCCATTTCTGAGCTGGAAAGTGTTATTCTGCAGAAAAATATCAGTATAACACCGGATAAAAATTTAGATTATGAAATTGAAAATTATAAAAAGAAGGCAGAGACATATTTGGAATCTGGAGACGGCGCTTTAGATTTGTTAATTGAATTTGCTTATTGGATTTCGTCTGCGATTTTTGGTATTGCATTTGTTGCAGTTACAGGAAAGTTTGCTGCAGAATTAGTCGAATATACATTTAATATAGATATATATCCTTACTTATACCCTATTATAGCATTTATTTTATTTGTTATTATTAACTGCCGATTAGCAAAAAAGTCTAGTGAATATAAGCTCAGGTCTTATGTATTATCATTATTGAGCTGTCCGGCTGCGATTCCGGCTGTTTGGATTTTATGCGGAATTATTTATATAATCATTCATATAATTGCAATAGTAATAGCCGGCAGTCTAATAATAGGGTTTTTTATTGCGATATTTAACAGTTAATATTAGCAGAGGAGAAAAATAAAATGAAATTATGTCCCGAATGCAATGTTGTTTATGAAAATAACTTAGATGTCTGCCCTACGTGCGGGGCACGTCTCGAAAATTTCGGAGGAGGGCATCATCCCAATTCTTCAATCAAAAATCAAAGCAGCTTCGAAAGTGCAAACGAAAATACCCGGCAGGCGGATAATACAGGGGATAATTCAGCATACATATTTGAACAACATTTAAGATGCGGTATTGTGATTAACGGTTCAGTTGCTGAGGCTAATACACAGCAATACTACCAGTCAAAATTGACGAAGTTTCTTCATGCAGTATTCTCAGGTGAGCCATATCAGTTTAGCCATACTTCATTCGTAACGATATTCAGGGTTGAAGAACACACAATTAGGGGGTATCCGGAGCAGGCGCGAGATATAACATTATATGGTAATATGCAGAATATTTTTGCCGTTGGAGATGATGTTACAGTAACGGCCCAAAGAAAAGGAAGCAGATTAGTTGCAAAACGTGTATTTAATCACTCAATTAACAGCAATGTACGAATACAACCGTATATACCGGCGTCGGTAATACGTGCATTTTTCTTGATTGCTGTGACAGCAATTGTTTCAATACTTTACAGCCTAATCAATGCGGATTATTCTGCAATAGGCAGCGGCATTACTGCTCTCATATCGACATTCTTGCCTACGTTGTTCATCATCGGTATTACTTGGAATTTTATTAAGGGATTCTTTAAGAAGAAATAACATAAAGGAGAGAGTATCATGGCCAACAGGATTACACAGGAATTTAATAATATACTTAATGATTCTGAATTTGTATCAGATTTTTATTCCAAAAGATATCTGTCAAAGCGGGATATTAAATCCGGCACACTTTCTAACAGCCAAGTTTTCACCACTGCTAATATTGATATGTATTATAAGATTAGAGGCTATGAGTTATTTGAGGAAAAAGAACAAAACTTTAACAGTATATCTAATGTTGCCGGGAACATTCTTGGTACAGCCGGAGCGCTTAATATTCCCATGACTTTTTCTGTTTATAATAATGGTGAGCTTATTAGTGTTTTTTATGGAACAAAGCACACTCATGCAGAACAAATGAAAAGCTCGCTTAAAGTTAATATGTTTTCTGCTTCAATAAACAATGAGTGGATAAATAGTAAAGAATTAAGTGCAATCCAGACATATAACGGGTTTATTGCAGGCGTCAGCAAAATTGCTCCCGGAACTATAGACATGATAATGAACAGCTTGCAGCATAAAGCCTTTCTGATAAACATTGTGACTCTTCCTATCTCACAGGATGTAATTGCAACTGAGCTTTACAAAATAAATGAATATCTCGATAGTTTTCAAAGGGTATCAAGAACAGAAATGACGATCGGCTCTAACCGCAATAGGAATTATTATAATGATAACCACCATATTTTAGAATTAATTGAAACATTGAATAAAGAAAAAAAGCGCCTGCAGCGAGGACAGGTTAATGGTTTGTGGCATGTTGCCTTTCATGTTTCCGCTGCTGACAGGTCAACATATAGAGAGGCTGCAGCGGTTATTGCTGCCGCCTTTAGAAGCAACAGCTCAAGTGAGGATGATAACGCTGTATCTCTGGCATTTGATACAGACTTTCCCATTGTGAAAAGCTCTGTTTGGTCACTGCCTACAGCCTTTTTGGGGTCAAAGAATTTAGGAGGGATATACAGTCAAACATTATTAAATATTGCAGAGCTGGATATTGCAAGCAGTTTATTAACCTTGCCATTATATCCTCATGCAGGTTATTTTGTAAATCATTTAGGGCAAAGCTCAATCTCTACAGGCGCATTTGATTTATACCCGTCGGCACATCCAAGTTCAGACGGAGTGTTTAATTTTGGCAAGTTAGACAATAATTTGGAATACGAAGCAACCCTTGATAGTTTTAGACAGCATGCATTTGTAACAGGTACAACAAGATACGGGAAAACAACATCCGTGAAACGAATACTATCGGAAGCACAAAGAAACGGCATATCTTTCATTGTAATCGAAGCTGTAAAAAAAGAATATTGGGAGCTTTTGGGCTGTGAGAACTTAAGCTCCATGAAAGTTTATTCAGCCGGCATGGATGCAAGAGAACTGAGAATAAATCCATTTGAGCCGGAGGAAAATACCATACTTGATTTTCACATTCAAAGTATAATACAAGCGTTTATGACCCTGTTTGACGGGACAGATCCTATACCACAAATAATTACAGCCCTTGTTTATCTTTGTTATGAAAAGAAAGGGTGGGATGCGTCAAAGAGAGTACGTAAAGATGTTGAATTGGAATATCCCATACTGTCCGATATGTTATTGTATCTAGATGAATGCATCGACAGCATTGGTTATGGTGAGGAAGTTAGAAATAATATGAGAGGTGTAATTCAAATACGTATTTCATCGCTTATTCGCCAAGCGGGGCAATCATTGAATACTCGAGAAAACACAAGTATACGTGAAATGTATTCATCTTCCGCTGTTATTGAATTAGATGACTTTTCTGACCGAAACAAGCCTTTTGCAGCATCATTAATAGCGATAAAAGCAAATGAATTTTCACGTCAATGTAAAATGGAGAATAAATTAAGACGTCTATTAGTAATTGAAGAAGCTCACCATATATTGCCAAACTCAGAAATGAAATCAGTTTCTCAAAATGCAGCTGAGTGTTCCAAATATTTTTCAAATATATTAGCTGAGGTAAGTGCATACGGAACGGGAGTTATAATCGTTGACCAAAGACCCTCTAAGATATCAAGTGCCGCATTGGCAAACACAGGAATCAAAATCATTCACAATATAAGAGAAGGTGAAGACATTAATACAATTGCACGCTCCTTGTCGCTTAAAGATTATGAAGCTTTTTTGCTAAACAAACTTGATGTGGGACAGGCAATTATTACAATTCCTCAAATCAGTGAAGTGTGCAAAGTCCGTATTGACGGAAAATTAAAGAAAAATACCGAAACTAACTTAGCCTGCTTGTTCTGTGATCAGTGCAGCTTGATTGAATTAAATCAGATTACTCAATTTGAGAAAAATTACATATCTTCAAATGGATATAATCATCAATCAATAACTGCCTGTATTCAGGCAATGGAAAGTAAAAGCCTTAAGCCTTTAGAGCACACTGCAAAGATATGTCTGGCGGGCAAGCTTGCTGAATTATCTAAGGAAAACGACCTTATCAAAAGACAGCATTTATATGAATACATAAAAAGCATCAATAAGATTGGAAGGTGAAAATGAGACGTTTTATGCAAAGAGAAAGATTATGCAAATTTGAATCTACAAATGATAACATCTTAGATGTTAAATCACAAGAAAAACAAAATGAAATAAATAAAATAGAAGCACCCTGTCATTCTGTCAAAGAATACAATGAGAAAATAGAGGCTGTATTACAAAAAAAGGAATACCATCACTGGAACTCCAAAACAGAACAAGAGCTTAACAGAAGCAAAATCTACGATTATCATAATAAGAAACTGAGCGTGGACAAAGCTTCCTTGCAAACACAGCGCTCTATTCTCACTAAGTACCGGGACTGCTTTGATGAAAAGAATATTACACGGATGAGCAGTGAATTCGGGAGCAACAAAACGGAAATCTACAATGAGCCATATTTTATAACTGAAATAGCTCCGGATGTGGGTCTATATAAAGTAGTCGGAGTGAGAGATTTTCCTGACGGTAAGATATGCATCAGGGATTGCAATGATATTATGAGGTTAAAACACACGGCTACTCATGAAACAATGCATGATCTTTCATATCAGGACTCGGATCATAAAGTATGTGCTCAAGATGCCGGTCAAAGCAATATACTGATTTCACAAACAGACTTGACATCAGGTATTCATAAAGTACAAAATATCGAAAAGATTATCGACGGCAAATCTGAAAGTATTGATTATAAACATTATAACCGGTACCTAAATGAAGGATTTACGGAACTGTACACTATTGAGCAAATGCAGGAACGGGGCGAGTACCCTGATTTTGACAGTTATTCACAAGAAGTAGGGTGGGCAGTAAATTTAAGAGAAATCTTAGGGGATGAATTAATCGCTAAGGCATATTTTGGAGGAGATATTGATGGATTAAAGCAGCGAGTGGACGAAATGAGCAGCATTCCGGGAGCGTGGGAAACACTGAATTTTAACATTGATGCTTACAACAGGACTGGAGATTTGCGCTGCAAATTTACTGCGGATGACATAATTGACAGTCTGCGGGATGAAAAAGGAGGTAGTAACAATGAAAACGGTATATGATATTTTTATTGAATACTATACAAGTATTAGGCAGTCTTTAGGCAGTTCACAAAGTGTGGAGAAAGGAATAGCTGCTTACTTGAATTCCATCGGGTTGTTAGAAGACGGTACCGATGAAAAAAGCAACACGAAAATTGCTCAACGTGAATTAGCGCGTTTTAAGATTATGCCTCCCCATACATTTATTACTTTTTTTGAAAACTTTGAGTTAAGAGAACAGATTATGCGGGTTCAAAAGGAATGCAGGTCAATTGCAATAAGTCGTGTTGTTTCAGGCAAGATTACAGATGAGTCAGTATACAAGGAAAAAATCGATGAACTATATAAACACGCAGCCATATTAGCATCAGATAAACGATATAAAGGCTGGCTTGATGAAATCATCGAGGATGTTACGTATTGCCTGAAGTTTGCTGTCGGCATTTCGGATACAATACCGGATTCGGTTGTTGAAGATCTCGAATACAATCACGGAGATGAATAGAATGAAAAAAATATGTTAGCTTTTGACAATTTTAAGATTGGATGTTATTATAATGATAATATCCTTGTTTCAATCTAATGATCGTATTATTTGAATTTACTATTTTCCTTTGATTTATAATAAATTAGTATTATCCTTTTTAAGGAAGTATAACAATAAATCCAATTATAGACACGGGGGTAGAAACATGGGTGGATTTGATGAATATTACGAAAAGGCCTTTGTAATTGAAGTAAAGGATAGTTTATATTATAAAGGGCTTTGCTATTCTAAAGGAATAGGAGTAGAAAGAGATATTCAAGAAGCCAAAAAATGCTATTTAGATGGTATAAATAAAAAAATATCAAAATGCTATTATGGGATTGGAATTATTTATTTAAAAGAAGAAAAATATGACGAATCATTTAAATATTTTGGCGAAGCTTTTTCTGATATTTACATAGAAGCAGAAAATGGAGACGCAGTTAGTCAAAAGATGATTAGCTGTTATTTTCTATTTGGAGACAGAGGTGTTGGTAAGGACATAAAAAAAGCAAAAAAATGGTTGATTTTATCTGCTGCAAATGGCGATCTTGAATCACAATTAATTTTAGCAGACAGTTATAAGTACGGGAAAATTTTTGAAAAAGATATTGATAAATCAATTTATTGGTTTGAAAAAGCAACAAAGCAAGGATATTCAGAAGCTGAAGTATAACTTAGGCAGGAAGTATTAAATGAAGAAAAATTATAAATATGAAACTCATCCAAACTATATTGTAAAGAAACCTAAACTTCTATATATCGATAGATATGGGAAAATTTATCCCGATTGCAAAACATATATTACTCCGCCGATTTGTCATATATCTGACTCTAATGTATTAAAAACGATAAATGATACGTTTTTTGGTGTAGGTCAAACAGGTATTTTTAATATGATAACTATAGAAGTCAGCAGTCTATGTCATGCTAATTGCTTTTATTGCTTTCAGAAAGATCAACATAGGAGCGAAAAATATCAATACTACGATTTATTATTGCCATTATTGAAACAGATAAAATGTTACTGGTTGTTTTTTTCCGGCGGCGAAATACTTATTCAAAAAGATGCAATGGAATTTATGGAAAAAATCAGAAAGGTTTGTCCGGATAACTGGATTCACTTAAAGACAAATGGGAATGCAGATTTAGATGCAATTTTATTTGTCGAGCAAACATGTGATTCATTAATGGTGTCTTTCAATGGATTTTCGTCCGCATCATATAATATGATTATGCAATTAGATATTTATAAAACAATAAGGTTTTGTGAAACATTAATCTCAAATAGAAAGGTAAATGTTGGACTTAAATTTCTAAATTCGCCGGCTGTAATTTCTGAAGCCCCTTCTTTCTTAGAGTGGGCATTATCTAAAAAGGCGCAGTGTGTTGTGATACAAACAGCTTATAATTACATAGTTGAAGATGAAGGTAAAAGTACAAGAATCAATTCAACTTTCGATAACTGCAATGAAACATACTGGAATGATATTTATATAAGAGTGAGTACAATGCTTAATGCTATACTTGAAAAAAATAAGGATAATGTAAATTGCGGATTTAATTATTTAACTGCTGATAAAGAATTATTTCAATTACTTTCGATTTCGGAAGAAAATCAAAAGTTAATTAGAACTGATGGAGTATATGTTATAGAATAATGATAGAAAAAATCGGAAAAAAATATTATGAAAACATTTCTAATCCAGACAATGTTTTTGTATCTGAATTAATAAAAACAAAACAGCAATTGAATAAGATTTGTGTTGCGGAGATAGGAATTGGTATAGGTGCGACCTCAAAAGAAATATATAATATTTTAGATGATGAGGATGAGTATTATATATTTGATTACGATGAAAAAATCAAGGAATTAAAGTATGATTTAGAATATTTGTATGATAGCGGACCCAAATTACATCTTTATGGCAATTCAAAATTGACGCATGATTCTTATGCATGGAGTTTATACAATATTTGGGAGAAATGTTTTAATAGAGGTAACACTAACCTTTTTGATTTAGTATTCTTAGACGGAGCCCATGATTTTGTTATTGATTATGTTTCTTGTTCAATTTTAATGAAATTGTTAAATCAAAATGGGGCCATTATTATAGATAATCCTGACTTAAAGTATATGGATATATGTAATAAGAGTGTTAATCATTCAATTAAGTTTCGGACTATATATAGTGATTATCAATTACAATGTTCTCAGCTGAATATGGTTATTAAACTACTCTTAAGCGATAATGAATCATTTGAAATAAAGTCCTCTAAAAATGAGACATCTGTGATTTTCTGGAGGAAACTATGAGCAAAATCTGTATTTTTTGCGGAGATCATTTTGGCTCATTATCTCAATGTTTAGTTTTAACATCCAGACTACAAAGCGGGTACAACATATATTATTTAACCTCAACAAATGATAAAGAACAAATTGAATGCTTAAAAAGTTTTGAAAACAAAGGAATTATTAAAGTTATTATTTTTGATTATAAAAAATTTTCAAAGGAAACAAATAAAGAAAAACTCATATTTAGTATTGTTGAATATTTCGATGGATTTTTGAAGAAAAACCATATCAAACATGAAAATATTTCAGAAGTTTACTTGTCAATAAGTGGAGGCTACTGTAGTTTTGGATTATATTTATTCTATCGCAAAATTCCATATCGTTTTGTGGAATTTGCAACTAACGAATTATTTACACGAAAATTAGAAGCTAGTATAAATCAGTATGATAGTGTTTCATCCGCATACAAAGAATTAGCAATTGATAGTGGCAGCATAATTGGAAATAACAGACTGTGTAAAGAACATATTTATAATAATTCATCTAAGATTAATGATGAATTGCCGGGAGAAATAATCAAAGTTGATTATGCCTATGAATTGAATAATTTAGATATTCGATTAAAAAAACAAATATTAGGCTGCTATAAATTATGCGAATTAGACAAAATGAAAAATAGTACAATTATGATACCAAATTCGGAAAGTCTCACCGAAAGGGCAATAAAAGATAAAATGTTTTATTGTAAAGAGCTAATTGCTCCGTATACTCTTATGATTGACATGTTAAATGAAAAAGAATCTTTAATAATTAAACCTCATCCACACGGTGATTTTCCTTTTAGCACATATTTTCCGGACAGCATGGTATTGGAGAAGGTTTTTCCAATAGAATTTTTGCATTTATTTTCAGACTTTTTTATAAGAAAAAGCATATCTATTGAAACTAATGGCAATGAACGAATTTCTTCTCTAACAAAAAGCGAAATTGCTGTCGGTCGCCATTTCATGTTAAATATTGATAAAATGATTAGTCTTTGGTTTATGATATTATTAATTAAATTATTATCAAGTGACGTTATACTTTTTATAGATGAAAAATTCAAAAACATCATTGATATTTTTTCACATATTAATAACGTGAAAAAAGAAAAGATAAAAATTGTAAATAATTTAGAAGATTTAAATTTCAAGGACAATATTATACTTTCATTTGAATCGATAAAAAATTTTAATATGCTTAATCCTGATTATGTAGTTATACAAAGAAACGCAAAAAAAGACTCGCCATTCTTTTCGGGTGTTGACCAATTTTTAATATATAATAATATTGATGAATCACTCGATGTAAAATTCTGCGGAAATTATGCATTTGAAAATAGCAGGTTAGATTGTAATATTACTATTGATAGGGGATAAATCATGATTAAAGCTTTAGTAGCTGTACGCTCCGGATCTGAACGGGTAACAAACAAAAATATTAGGTCCTTTGCAGGAAAGAGTTTATTGGAATATAAAATTATACAATTGAAAAGATTGAAAATGTTAGATGGAATAATTGTTAATTCGAATGATGACACTATGCTGAATTTAGCGAAGAAAATGGGCTGTGAAGCAGTTAAGAGAGAACAATACTTTGCTTTACCGACTGTTTCTATGAGTGAAGTGTATAAGAATATAGCTAAAAACAGCAATTCCGATGTAATTGTTTATTGTAATGCTACCAACCCATTAATAAGTGATCAAACTATAGAGGTTGCAATAAGATTCTACTTGGAGAATTACCCTGAGGTTGAATCAGTTAATACTGCTAATTTAATTAAAGAATTTCTTTTTTTAAATGGAGAACCATTAAATTATAATCCTAAAAAGCAGCCTAGGAGTCAGGATTTACCGGATATCTACGCCTTAAACTTTGCTGTAAATGTTATATCAAAAAAAGATATGATTAACTATAGTAATATTATTTCGCCAAAAAATCACTTAATATTGACAAATGAACTTGAGTCCGTAGATATTGATACAGAGTATGACTTTGAAGTAGCTGAATTTCTTTTTAATAAAAAATTAAAAGGAGGATTGATATGTTGTTGATTGATCAGTTGGATAGCAAAATCATGGAATATCCAACAAATGTTGAAGATAGCGAAAAGTATTTTAAGAAAAAGTATTTAGAAAGTACCAACAAAAAAGTTTTATACATTCATACTCCATATTGTCCAAGTAAATGCAAGTATTGTATTTGTAAATCAATTGGAGAAAGGAATCCTGAAGTTGCTAATGATTATGCCGTTAATCAGCTTATTCCTCAAATAAAAAAATCACAAGATATATTATCATCAATAATTTTTGATGAGGTATATTTTGGTGGTGGAACACCTACGTATATACCGGCTAAATTATTGAAAAGAGTCTTTGATTCAATACCTAACTTTAAATTGATTAAAAAGAAATGCATAGAAGCATCTCCAAACACAATAACAAACGAACATTTAGATTTGTTTAAAGAATACAAATTTAGTTTTATATCTGTTGGAATTCAATCCTTGCAGCAAGATGTATGTAAATGGCAAAACAGATTTTATTTATCCAAGGAACAATTGTTGGTAATGTCAAAGATTTTAAAAAAAAGCGGAATTTATTTTAATTACGATTTGATTTGTTATATGGGCAGAGGAGACTTTAGAGATATAAAAGGATTTAGGGAAGATTTGTATTTTATTATGGAGTATTGCAAGCCATCATCAATCAATATACACCAAATGCATCAAAGCACATATACCTTAGAAAAAATGCAAAAATTAATTGAAATACTAAGAAAAGCTATTGAAGATTACCCCCATTATGAATGTATAAATTCAAGATTATTGGATTCAGATGCTTACAATGATATTATTTATCAATCTCAATATAGATTGGTGTGTGAAAATAGAAACTTTTCACATTATATGTGGAATAAATGCCCGGAAATCCCCGTGAAAGGATATGATATTTATGCAATTGGAAATACTGATAATATTTTTCCTAAATCAAATGCAGATTCATTAGTATATAGGCCGGGATCTACAAAATTTAAAGAAGTTGTTTTTTTAGATGCAATTTATGATGAATATATTTCAATCAGACTGGAAAAAGGGTTGGATATATGAGTAAAAATATTATTTTGAGATTAGCAAATGAAAAAGATATAGACAGTGTATTAGAATTATCAAATATTGTAGCAGATATACACGGAAAAGAACGGGGTGATATTTTAAAAACTCACCCAAGACACATTACAAAAAAGAGATTTTTAAATTATATATGTGAGACCAATAGATTTATCATAGTGATAGAAGACAGTAAAAAAATAGTTGGTATAATGTTGTGTAAAATAAAACATATTGTCGATGATAATAAGTTTAAAGATAATTTTGTTTTTCAGATTGAGGATACTTGTTTATACGAAGAATATAGAAATAAAGGATATTCAGATAAAATGATGAATATGGCTAAAGAAATTGCTAAAGCAAATAATTGCCAGAGGATGGAGGCAGCAGTTTGGAACTTTAATAAATCATCAATTGCTTTTTTTAAGAAAAATAGTTTTAAAGAACAAAGAATTATTTATGAATGTTTTCTTTAGAACGTGTATTATAATTATATGACAAAGTACTGTTGGGCAAGCAGTACACTGAATAAGTAGTCAAATTTTGAAAATAAGAAAGGGGAATAGCCTATAATTTTATTATTGGTTAAGTGGATAAAATGAAGAAGAAATATATTTTTTCAGCTGCAGTATCCAAGTTATCAGACAAAAAAATTATCCGTTTTAAATGGTGCACTTAGATAATTCTCGTTTAGTTTATAGTGTACTGTATTTAAGTTTATAGTGCACTGTACTTAAGTTAACAGTGTACTGTTTGCCCAAAGTATTTTGATGATATTGCATTTTAGGGAAAGATACATGACTATTAAAGGAGTAATTTAAATGGAAAGATATACAGTTCGTCACGAATTTTTCGGTGGTTTAGTTTATGATAGGAACCAAGACGCAAATATATTGATTGATGATGAATTTTATGAACTTCTGAACTATTTGAAGAAAACAAATGAAAAAGATATATCACATATTTTAAATTTAGAAGATATTGATTTTCTAAAACAAGAAAAGTTTTTATCAGATAATAAGCTTAACTATAGAATGGTTGATTCCGGATTTAAAGAAAATACTCTTTCTGCTCCAGGAAGAGTTCACTTTTATTACACATCAAAATGCAATTTGAATTGTACACATTGTTTTACAAAAAACAGTGATGTAAAAAGGGAAATGACCTTTTCTGAAAAAATTAGCATGTTAGATCAAATGTATGAATTAGGGGTAAATGAAATTTTAATTGGTGGAGGAGAACCATTTATTCAAAGTGATTTTCCGGATTTTGTAGAAGAATGTTTGAAAAGGAATATTATTACAAAAGTATTCACAAATGGACTTTTATTAAATGATAAGAAATTGGTAGAAAGAATGTCAAAATGGTCAATAAAATATCTCTCAATCAGCATAGATGGTGCTGATGAAGAAGAATATGAAAAAGTACGAGGCATTAAAGGATTACAAAAAATAAAAGAAAATTTAAAATATTTAAAAGAAAACTGTGATTTTACAATTGCTGCTTCTATAACTGTCAACCCATATAATTACTATAATACAAAAAAAATTTTGGAGTTAATTGCTGATTTTGGATTTGACAGATTAAAAGTAAGACCGGTAAAACCTGCGGGTAATGTTTTAAAAAACAAAGATATTTTCCTCACGGCTGAACAATATGCAAGCTTTATTAAAAACACCCAAAAAATATGGAATAGACAATACAAGGAAATGTTTACATTAGATTTTTCTTGGGGGGATACGCGTTTAGTATACAATAAAGATAAGAATCAAGTTGAACCTTTAGATATCACTTATCCTTATGAAGGATATGGATGTTTTGCAGGCAAAGTAAACATAGTATTTGATTCTGGCGGCAATGCATTAACTTGCGGCTTCTTACCTGATGATTTATCAAAAAATAATGAAGATAACTTGCAATTTAAATCTTTAAAAGAGATATGGGAAACTGGGCAAAAATTTGAAAGCTTAAGAAATGTCAAAGGGAACAAGGTCTGCGAAAATTGCAAATATTATTCTGTATGCAGGGGTGGGTGCATGGCAAGAAACCTGTTTATAAATCGGGACATAAATTTACCTGATCCTTGGTGTTTAAACAAGTATTTACCAATAAAAATTGATTTTACATAAGGAAGATGCTCCATTGTCGAAAAATGAAAAAACCTGTATTATCCATTGATTATAAAAATAGATTATGTTAAAATTAATCATGGTAAATAGGCTAATAATTAATACCATATACTAAAGAGGTGTCATCTGCACCTATTAATTTTTATTGGAGGATTTATGTTTAAAAAAGCAAAATATGCAATTTTATTATTATTACTGACAGTGTTATTGACATCCTGTACTGAATCCGCAGATGCAGATGCAAATACACCCCTGCCCCCTGATGGCACAAATCAAGAGGACCCTGAAATTGTAGATTCGGAGCCTGAAATATCGGAAGAAGAAAAAGCAAAACAAGAGTTGGAAAAAAGAATTGCTGAAAGAGAAGAATTGGAAAAACAAAGAAAAGAGCAGTTAGGAGAATTCTATGTCCCATTGATTCCTATAGGGGAAGAAAGGGATAAAAAGAGCGTTGAAGTTAAAGCCTTGTATGCAACAGGCCACACGGCAGGAAATGAGTTAAACAAAGAAAATATCGATGCTTATGGCGCTTATGTTAAAGCACTTGAAGAAAAGGATACTCAAAAAGCAAGGGAATTGTTTGAAAGTGCCGAAAAAGCAAATAAATTTGAGCGTATTATTGGCATAGCAGTTGCCACTGAAATAAACGGAGTAGTTATAAATGTTAAAGATGATAACGGCTTCATAACCTATAACAGCAATGTGGAAATTGTTCAAAATATGAATAAAGAAACACCGATTCCAATAAAAGATATCGATAATATGCTAAAGATACTGAAAGAATATGATATATATACTATAGGCAGAATTGTTGCCTTTAAGGATAAAAATTTTGCTGTTAAAAGTCCTGAGCATTCCATTCAACTTAAGTCCGGTGGGATATGGCTTGACCCTAACAGCGGAAATATTCCATGGATAAATCCTTTTGACCAATATGTATGGGATTACAATGTGGCAATTGCCAAGGAAGCATCACTTCTTGGATTTGACGAAATACAGTTTGATTATGTACGTTTCCCTGACGGAGCTAAAACATACAATAAAATTGCCGAATTTCCGGGAAGAAATGACAGAGATAAAGATGAAGCAATTGCTGACTTTTTAGAATATTCAAAAAAAGAATTAGAGCCATACAATGTAAATTTAGGTGCAGATGTATTCGGTCTCATTACCAGGACATGGGACGATTATCCTGAAGATATAGGTCAGACCTGGATATTGATAGGGGAGCACGTGGATAATATTTGCCCCATGGTTTACCCAAGCCATTATTCCACAGGATGGTACAACCTGGAAAATCCTAATGCACATCCTTACTTGGTTGTAAAAGGAGCTATGGAAGAAGCAATCGAAAAAAATTCCTCCATGGAAACACCACCAATTATAAGACCTTGGATTCAGGATTTTGACTGGGCGGGAATTGTATACGGTCCCGACAAGGTCAGAGATCAAATAATTGCAGCCAAAGAGCTTGGCATATATGAATATATGATATGGAATCCAAGCAATGTTTATGACCCATATGCTTTTATGTTAACGGAAAAGGAAAAATCAGCCACATATCCGCTGGATAAGGGAGAACTGGATTACAGAGAAAAATCACCTGCTGACGGAGCAGAGAAGTATTTAACCGGCATGCTTCAAAACAGGTACAGCTACACATATTTAATGACTCCCGTTGCAGACAGAGTGAAGGATTTTGACGAATTCGTAAAATTCCAGGAAGAAGATAATATTAAGCTGTTAAACTTCAAGGTTTATGGCTATGAAATAGATGCAAATGACAACAATAAAGCAAATGTAAGCATATACTATAAAATTGAAGTCAAAAACGGAGACACAACAGAAATAATTGAAAAAGACGATGCTGTATGGCAAGCAATAAAAGAACTGAATATCTGGAAGATAAAAGCAGGCTTTCACAGGACAGACGGCAACTAAGAGATTATTTTTAAATTTGTCATTCTGAAGGCGCAGCCAGAAAAAATCTTATGATAAAACGGAACGATAAAAAAATCGTTCCGTTTGTTTTAATATAAGTGATTTGATAAGGTAATATTCAAGAGATGTTTACAAAATGAAGATTAGTGTACATAAAAGGAGTACACAAAATAAAACAAAAAGCTTGACAAGCTGAAATTTATTGTTATAATATTCTTTATATATTTTAAAGCAGGTTACACCTGCAGAAGGTGAGGACGATATGAAGAAATACAATGTAGCAATATTAGGAGCAACCGGCGCAGTAGGACAAGAAATGCTGAAAGTATTGGGAGAAAGAAACTTTCCAATAAATAATTTAAAATTGCTGGCAAGCAAAAGAAGTGCGGGAAGTCAAGTTGAATTCAACGGAAAAGAATATGCAATAGAAGAAGCAACAGAATCATCTTTTGATAATATTGATGTAGTTCTTTGTGCCGCTGAAAATGATATAAGCGAAAAATTGTCTCCTGCAGCAGTAAAGGCAGGTGCAGTTGTAGTTGATAATTCAAGTGCATTCAGATTATATGACGATGTTCCGCTGGTGGTACCGGAAGTTAACGGAGGAGATGTAAAAGCTCATAATGGAATAATATCGAATCCAAACTGCTCAACAACCATAGCATTAACTGCAATAAATGAGCTTAATAAATATTCTCAAATAAAAAGAATGATAGTTACTACATTCCAGGCAGTATCAGGTGCCGGAGTCAACGGAATAAGAGAGCTGGACCAGCAGATTAAGGCTCTCAGTGAAGGCAAAGATGCAGAAATAAATACATTCCAGCATCAGATAGCATACAATGTAATCCCCCAGATAGGAAGCTTTGATGAAATGGGATATTCTCAGGAAGAAATGAAATTGCAGAATGAAGGAAGAAAAATACTTCACA
>ENA-UOOK01001279-UOOK01001279.1-fermentation-metagenome-genome-assembly--contig:-NODE-1279-length-33189-cov-11.239573_pt1 | contig 33189 bp, 33 predicted proteins | sample MGYA00245777_ERZ724023 | MGnify/ENA primary metagenome ERZ724023 (study PRJEB28704, sample SAMN03018312) | fermentation metagenome | biome: anthropogenic terrestrial biome; feature: soil...
AAATCAGAAAAAAGAGGGACAACCCGAAAATCCACCGGGGCAGGCAGTCGGTCAAGAAGCTGGTGCGGCAGGGCGCGGGCGTTTCCAACGTCGAAATCACGGACGGAAACATCAAATCGTTTGAGCGTGTGGCGAAGAAATACGGCGTAGATTACGCGCTGAAAAAGGACGGCACTGTCTCCCCTCCCCGCTGGCTGGTGTTCTTCAAAGGGCGCGACGCCGACGCCCTGACCGCCGCGTTCAGGGAATTTACCGCCAAAACCGTGCGGAACAGAGAAAAGCCGTCGGTTCTCGAACAGCTCGGAAAGTTCAAAGACCTTGTGAAAAACAGTGTGATCGACAAGGTAAAACATCGGAATCAGGTGCAGGAACGGTGAACAAAGACATCAAAAGGTATATTCTGACGGGCCTTCCCTATCTGCTGATTTTCTGGTTCTTCGACCTCTTCGGAGAATCCTGGCGCATTTCAGCGGGTGCGGATCTCGACCGGCTGTTAAACGCCGTCATCAATCTGAACCTTGTCTTCTCTTCCCCGGTCCCGAGCTTCGCTCCGGCCGACCTTCTGGCCGGTCTTCTGGGCGCGGCGGCCGTCCGGGGTATCGTCTATCTCAAAGGGAAGAACGCGAAGAAGTTCCGCAAAAACGTCGAGTACGGCTCCGCCCGCTGGGGGACGCCGAAGGACATCAGGCCCTATATGGACCCGGTGTTCCGAAACAACATCATCCTCACGCAGACGGAACGACTGACAATGAGCAGCCGCCCGAAAAATCCGAAGTACGCCCGGAACAAAAACGTGCTGGTGGTCGGCGGTTCCGGTTCCGGCAAAACCCGGTTTTTCGTCAAGCCGAACCTGATGCAGTGCCATTCCTCCTATGTTGTTACCGACCCGAAAGGAACCGTCTTAACGGAGTGCGGAAAGCTGCTGCTGCGCAACGGCTACCGCATCAAAATTCTCAACACCATCAATTTCAAAAAGTCGATGCACTACAATCCCTTCGCGTATATTCACAGTGAGAAGGACATTCTGAAGCTCGTCAATACCCTGATTGCCAATACCAGGGGCGAGGGCAAAGGAGGAGACGATTTCTGGGTCAAGGCGGAAACCCTGCTCTACTGCGCGCTGATCGGGTATATCTGGTACGAGGCCCCGGACGAAGAAAAGAACATGAATACCCTGATTGAGTTTATCAATTCCTCGGAAGTGAGAGAAGATGACGAAACTTTCAAAAATCCGGTTGACCTCATGTTTGACAAGCTGGAAAAGGAAAACCCGAATCACTTCGCCGTCCGGCAGTATAAGAAATACAAACTGGCGGCGGGCAAGACCGCAAAGTCAATTTTAATTTCCTGCGGCGCGAGGCTGGCCCCCTTTGATAGTGCAGCGATACGTTGTTGCGTATAAACTCTGCGTGGGAGTAATCCTGCAAAGAGGTAAAAGCAACGAGAAAACAGAGTTTTTCTTAACTGATACTCCGAGGAGTGGAATGATGGGGTAACGCCCTGAAACGCTCCCCCTGATACTGCGTTGGAGGAAACGGAGTGCAGTCTCCGCGACCGACACAGCACGCTGAAGCCGGCTGGATACATCCGCTACTGTCCCCGAAATGGGACAGGGCAAAACCGAGCCAGAGGTGGCCGGGGATGTTAGGCCGGGGGTCTATAAAATACCTATGGTCAGAATGCGGTTGACTACCGCTGACAAAAGCCCGGATGTACAGGCCTAGAACGGGATATGGCAGAAATACCACAGCCATGAAAATGGTGTATGCGGGGTAAAGTAAGATTTGTCGATATGAAATTCCCTATGGCGTTACAGGCGCCATCCAGCATACAGGCCTAAAGGGCAGACCTACGGGTAATCATGCACAGATAGGAGTATCGGAACGTAGAAAGTCCCGGATGCGGAGCGATTGCACGCTGTGAAGCATGGAAGGGAAAACCGTGTCGTCCTGACGGAGAATGCGGCATAACCTTTCTTAATCCGGAAGGAAAGCGCAGCCATGATACCGTGCTGATTGGCGACAATCAGTTTAGAAACCGCGAATAAAGTAAGCGGTGGAGGGACGGGCTGTAGTCAGGGATAAATTACAAATATCAATTTCATTTCTAACAATCACGCATAGGTTCGAGTAGGACTAAGAAAGGCGAAATCCATGCGAAAGCAGGGTGAGTAACCGACTATGGCAACAGAAAAGGCTCAAAAGAAAGCAAAACTTCGTCATGCCGAGTATTACGACTTCCAAAGAATTCAGGACAAGCTGTATGCCGACAGCCTACAGGGAAAGTTTTTCAAAAGCCTTGTAAGCATTATCGTTCTACCGGAAAACATCCGGTTGGCATACCGTAATATTAAGAAGAACGGCGGGAGCAATACACCCGGCACCGACAAACGCACCATTAAAGATCTGGAAAAACTCTCTGATGAACAGTTGATAACGGCGGTTCAGCATAAATTTAACTGGTACGTCCCACAGAGCGTTCGCAGAGTGGAAATTCCCAAAGCGGGTAACCCGGCGAAAAAGCGTCCTCTTGGCATCCCTACTATCATGGACAGGCTAATCCAGCAATGTGTGTTACAGGTTTTGGAACCGATATGCGAGGCAAAATTTCACGACCACAGTTACGGCTTCCGGCCAAACCGAAACCAGCAGCACGCCATCGCACAGGTTCATAAATGTATGCAGCGGAGCAACCTGCACCATGTGGTGGACATCGATATCAAGGGATTCTTTGACAATGTCAATCACGGGAAACTGCTTAAACAGCTCTGGACGCTGGGTATCCGGGACAAGAAACTGCTCAGTATCATTTCCGCTATGCTAAAGGCTGAGGTGGCCGGTATCGGCTTTCCGAAAGTCGGTACTCCGCAGGGCGGCATCATTTCGCCGCTTCTGTCCAATGTGGTGCTCAATGAATTGGATTGGTGGCTTGCCAGTCAGTGGGAAGAAATACCGACCCGATACCCGTACAAGTCCCAAATCAACTACAACGGGAGTGCCAGTCGGGGTCATAAATTTGAGGCACTGCGAAGAAACAGCAGCTTAAAAGAAGTCTCCTGTGTTCGATACGCGGATGATTTCAAGATTTTTACCAACAGCCATCAAAATGCTGTAAAACTGTTTTACGCCACCAAAAGCTGGCTGAAAGACCGTTTGGACTTGGACATCAGTCCCGAAAAATCCAAGGTGATTAACCTGAAAGAACAGTATTCGGAGTTTCTGGGGTTCAAGTTAAAAGTGATACCGCGCGGAAAACGCAGTAGTGGTCAGCTGAGATATGTGGTGGAAAGCCACGTCAGAGAGAAATCCATCGCTAAAATCAAAGCAAATCTGAAACGGCTGATTTATGACATCGAATTCCCCTCGCAGGGCAAGCGCACGGAATATAACGCAATTTCCAGATACAACGCCTATGTAATGGGAATACACGAGTATTACCGGTTGGCCACAAAGGTTTGCGACGACCTAACCCCTTTCGCCTTTTCAGTCCACAAGAGCCTGAAAGCAAGGCTCAGGCATCGGGTTAAGACTGCAAGCATGGTCAGGAAGAAGAAAATTCCATGTAAAATTTCAAGAATCTTTCAGGAACGGTATGGGAAAAGCAGACAGCTCCGTTTTGTAGCGGGGCACGCGCTTGTACCGGTCGGCTATATCCGGGGCAAACCGCCGAAATCCATGAAACGGGGTATCAATTCATACACTCCGGGAGGACGGGCGGAAATACATAAAAATCTGGATAGAATCGATATGGACGTGCTGCATTACCTCATGCGAAATCCCATCCTTTATCGTTCCATTGAATACAATGATAATCGCTTGTCGCTGTATTCGGCGCAAATGGGAAAGTGTGCGGTAACAGGAAAAGTGTTGTCCATTGGCAATATTCACTGCCATCACAAAGTGCCAAAACATCTCGGAGGCACGGACAAATATCAAAATCTGTTGCTGGTATGCGAAGATATTCATCGCCTGATTCACGCCACTGACCCCGATACCATTGCAAAATACATGGAAACGCTGAATCTTGGCTCAAAGCAGTTAAAAACCTTGAATGACCTGAGGAGCCTTGTTCATGTTGAGAATTGTTTAGAATGATGCGCGATTTATCCTTGATGGCAAGCCGAGTGAGCTGAAAGGTTCACGCTCGGTTTAGGGCGGGGGAAAATCCGGAGACAACATCAAAGGATTACCTATCGCTATTCCAAGAAGTCCGTGACCTGACATCCTACGATGAAATGGAGCTGGACACCATCGGGGACCGTAAAACAGCCCTGTTCGTCATTATTTCCGATACGGATGACACCTTTAATTTTTTAGTCGCCATGATGTATTCCCAGCTTTTTAACCTGCTCTGCGATAAAGCCGACGACGTATACGGCGGGCGGCTGCCCGTCCACGTCCGGTGCCTGCTCGACGAGTTCGCGAACATCGGGCAGATTCCGAAATTTGAGAAGCTGATCGCAACCATGCGCAGCCGGGAAATTTCCGCCGACATCGTCCTCCAGGCGCAGAGCCAGCTCAAGGCAATTTACAAGGACAACATGGACACCATCATCGGCAACTGCGACAGCGCCATCTTCCTCGGAGGCAAGGAAAAGACCACCTTGAAAGACCTTTCCGAGGTGCTCGGCAAAGAAACCATCGACCTGTTCAACGAAAGCGACACCCGCGGGACACAGCGCAGCCGGGGCATCAGCTATCAAAAGACCGGAAAAAGCCTCATGTCGATGGATGAGCTCTCCGTCCTCGACGGCGGCAAGTGCATCCTCCAGCTTCGCGGCGTCCGGCCTTTTCTTTCGGACAAGTACGACATCACGAAGCATCCGAACTACAAATACCTGGCCGACTATGACAAGAAGAACGCATTCAATATCGAAAAGTTTTTAAGCACCAGGCTCAAGACGAAACCGGACGACGTGTACGACGTCTATGAATTCGAGTCGCCCGAGCACAACAAGGCTGCCGGATAACGGCGGCCTTTTCTTATATGGAAAAAGCAGTGGAAACCCATCAGATTTGAAGGAGGCTGTTTTATGGAATTTTTTGCATCGGCCATCGGCACGCTGAAAGTAGTGGTCATTGCGCTGGGCGCGGGCCTTGCGGCATGGGGCGGCATCAACCTCATGGAGGGGTACGGCAACGACAATCCAGGTGCGAAAAGTCAAGGGATTAAGCAGCTCATGGCGGGCGGCGGCGTTGTGCTGATCGGGATGAAGCTCATCCCGCTGCTGGCCAACATGCTGAGCTGAAGCCATGCAGTTCATTTTCGACGCCCTCACAAACTGGATCAAGGACTTCCTGATCGGCAGCATTACGAACAACCTGAACGGCATGTTCGGTGACGTCAATTCCCGTGTGGGCGGCATTGCCGACCAGGTGGGCCAGACCCCGCAGGGCTGGAATCCCGACATTTTTTCGATGGTAAAGAATCTCTCGCAGACCGTCATCGTCCCGATTGCCGGCATGATTCTGACCTTCGTGGTGTGCTATGAGCTGATTTCTATGATTGTGGAACGGAACAACATGCACGACATCGAAATTGCCGTTTTCTTTCAGTGGATCGCCAAAACGGTCATCGCCATTTTTCTCGTCACGCATACGTTCGACATCACGCTGGCGGTATTCGACCTGGCACAGCATGTGGTCGACAGCAGCGCGGGCGTCGTCGGCGGGAACACGAACATCGACATCTCGGCCATCACGGGCGACCTACAGAACAAGCTCAAGGCGATGGAGCTTCCCGCCCTGTTCGGCCTCTGGATTCAGTCCCTGCTGATCGGACTCTCCATCAAAGTCATGTCGCTCTGCATCTTCCTCGTCATTTACGGGCGGATGCTGGAAATTTACCTTCTCGTCTCCATCGGCCCGATTCCGTTCTCCACCTTCGCCAACCGCGAATGGGGAGAAATCGGGAAGAACTACCTGAAATCCCTGTTTGCCCTCGGATTTCAGGGCTTCCTGATTATGGTCTGCGTGGCGATTTACGCCGTGCTGGTCAAGACCATATCCGTGACCGGCGACATTCAAAGCGCAATCTGGACCTGCGCGGGATACACCGTGCTGCTCTGCTTCTCGCTCTTTAAAACCGGAAGTCTCTCGAAATCGATTTTTACCGCACATTGATAGGCGGGAAAGGAAGAAAAAGATATGAGCATCTATTCTGGAACTGAAAAAGCCGGAAGCCGCGGACCTTCCACTCCCCTGAATTTGAAGGTCCGGGTGCGCCCCATCGCACCCAGGGAAAACCTCGTGGGGTTTGCCGGCGTTACCGTCAACGGCTGCTTCGCCGTGGAGGGAATCCGGGTCTGTTCCGGTCCGAAGGGCCTGTTCCTCAACATGCCGTCCATGCAGGATTCCAACGGCAGGTGGCACGACGTCTGTAAGCCGGTTACCGCCGATTTCCGGAAACAGCTCACCGATGCGGTGGCGGAAGGGTACGGGGCCGCCATCGAAAAGATGCAGGCCACGCTGGATGCCGCCAGAGGCGCGCAGAAAAAGCCGTCCGCCATCGGCGCGCTTCGGGAAAGCGCCGGCAGGGTTCAGGCTCAGCCGGCCGGACCGGCGTCGAACCGGGAAGACCCGGCGCTGTAATCCCGCAAAATAACATCGGCAAACCCGTTATTTGATTTCCTGCTCCAGCCGGTCAAACTCCTCCGTGCTGAAAAATTCGCCCAGCGTTATATCCAAACCGTCGCATAAACATTTTATTGTGATGATTTTTGGATTTTGGCTTTTTCCGTAAATGATGTTTTTTACCGATGACGGCGGCAGGGCCGACAAGGTTGCCAGCCTGTTGATCGTAAGATTCCGATCAGCACAAAGCTGCAAAATCCGATTCCGAATCGCCTGCACAACATCCACGCTGAAAACCTCCCTATATGCGTTTCTTTAAGCATACAGGAATGGATTTGCTAAAATAGGCTATGCGTGATACTATTGGGCTACACATAGCCTATCAGGAGGGTTTATCATGCAGGATTTAACATGCTGTTTCATCGGCGAGCGCAGTCTGCCGGCGGAAGCCGCCGGGCACATCACGCTGCGTCTGAACGAAGAAGTGGAGAGACTCATCGGGCAGGGCGTCCGGCATTTTCTGTCCGGCGGGGCGCGGGGATTCGACCTGATTGCCGCTTCGCTCATCGTCACAAAAAAGGAGATGGGGACCGGCCTTCGGCTGGATTTCATCCTCCCGTGCAAAGACCAGGACGAGCAGTGGCCGGAACGCGAGAGAAAGCTGTATCAGGGCCTGCTGTCCGAAGCGGACGGCGCGGTCTACCTGTCCGGCACTTACCGACCCGGCTGTATGAAGCGTCGGAATCGGTACCTGGTCGGCCATTCGGATTTCTGCATCTGCGCCGCGCTTCATGACCGCGGCAGCGCCTGGCAGGCGGTGCAGTACGCAAGGAGGAAAGGGGTAAATATAATCGACGTCGCACGCTGAAAATCTTTCGGAAGAACAGAAAATAAAGGAGCCGATAATGGATGCTGACCAACGAAAAAGTATTGAAAGCCTTCCGGGATTACCTTGCGCGGGACCCGGAGTTTGAGGTCGTCCGGACCAGTCACGGCTATACCGTGCTGTGGTGGAACACTGTCGGAGGAGGGTGGCTGGATGCGCGATGCTGTAAAACGCCGGAAGACCTGCTGGATGCGCTCCTGTTTTCCTACGGGAATTACCTGGAGGACCGCATGATACATTCCGACCGCGACCTGACGGAGACGGAGAAAAAAGAGATTCTGGACAAAAAAGACGCCATGCGGCGGAAATGCGAAGCCGAATAAGAAGTGTCTGCCAGAGCGATTGAACAGCGATTCATTTCACAGTGTGCCCGTTCGGGATTTCCCGGGCGGGCATTTTTGATGGAAGAAGGAGATGGTTCCATGCCCTATGTATCCGTTCCAAAAGACCTGACCAGGGTCAAGACCAAAGTGGCCCTCAACCTGACCAAACGGCAGCTCATCTGCTTTTCGGCGGCGGGGGCCGTCGGGATTCCGACCTACCTTCTGACCCGTCCTTCCCTCGGCAGCGATATTTCGATGCTGCTGATGATCGGCCTGATGCTGCCGTTCTTCATGGCGGCGATGTACGAAAAGGACGGCCAGCCGTTCGAGAAAGTGGCGTACCATTTCATCCGGGCGCGGTTCCTCTGGCCGGGGCCCCGGCCCTACAGGACGGAAAACATCTACGCCGCGCTGATGCGGCAGAATCAACTGGAAAAGGAGGCAAAGCGGTTTGTTTCAGAAAAGAAAAAGGCAAAAATCTTCGAGCGCCCGGACGCCGGAAAGCGCCGGGCGTTTTTCACGGAAAGCCGGAAATCCTGACGCGAAGCTGTCCCCGGCGGAAAAGAAGCACCTCGTGCTTTCCATCAAAAAGGCGAAGCGCAGCGGTAAAATTCCCCGCACGGCCCAGCAGTCCATCCCCTACCGGGAAATGTTCCGGGACGGCGTCTGCCAGGCCGGCGACCGGCTTTACACCAGGACGCTGGCTTTCGACGACATCAACTACCAGCTCGCGCAGAACGACGACAAGAACCAGATTTTCGAGGAATACTGCGATTTCCTCAATTACTTCGATTCCTCCATCCACGTCCAGTTTTCATTCCTGAACCAGCGCGGAAACCTGCTGGATTTCCAGAAGTCCATCGCCATTCCACCGAAGGGCGACGATTATGACGGAATCCGGAAGGAATACGCCGACATGCTCAAAGCTCAGCTCGCAAAAGGGAACAACGGGCTGGTCAAGCGAAAATACATCACGTTCGGCATCGAGGCGGACAGCCTGAGGGCCGCGCGGCCCCGGCTCGAACGCATCGAAGCCGACGTGCTCACCAATTTCAAAGTGATGGGCGTCACGGCCCGCTCCCTGACCGGCTATGAACGGCTGGAAGTGCTGCACGGCGCGTTCCACCCCGGCGGGCAGGAGAAGCTGAATTTCGCCTGGGACATGATCTGGAAGACCGGCCTGACCACAAAGGATTTCATCGCGCCTTCCTCGTTCGATTTCCGGGGCAAGCGCACCTTCCGCATCGGGGAAACCTGGGGCGCGGCATCGTTCGTCCAGATTCTTGCACCGGAGCTGACCGACCGGATGCTGGCCGACCTGCTCGACCTGGAAACGCCCGTTACGGTCAACCTGCATATCCAGTCCATCGACCAGTCGGACGCGATCAAGCGCATCAAGCACAAACTCTCCGACCTTGAAAAGATGCGGATTGAGGAACAGAAAAAGGCCGTGCGCGCCGGGTACGACATGGACGTGCTGCCGCCCGATCTTGTGACCTACGGCAAGGAGGCGCAGTCCCTGCTGGAGGATTTGCAGTCAAGGAACGAGCGCATGTTCCTCGTTACCCTTCTGGTGGTGAATACCGCGAAGACGCGGCGGTCGCTGGAAAACAGCATCTTCCAGACGGCGGGCATCGCGCAGAAATACAACTGCGCCTTAAAGCGCCTCGACTTCCAGCAGGAGCAGGGCCTCATGAGCAGCGTCCCCATCGGCCTCAACCAGATTGAGATTCAGCGCGGGCTGACGACTTCCAGCACGGCGATTTTCGTCCCGTTCACGACCCAGGAGCTGTTCCAGACCGGCGAGGCCCTGTACTACGGTCTGAACGCCCTCTCCAACAACCTCATTATGGCCGACCGGAAGCGGCTCAAAAACCCGAACGGCCTGTTCCTCGGCACACCGGGCAGCGGCAAATCCTTTGCCGCCAAGCGGGAAATCGTCAACGCCTTTCTCATCACGGACGACGACATCATCGTCGTCGATCCGGAAGCCGAATACCTCGCCCTCGTCGAACGGCTGGGCGGGCAGGTTGTCCGGCTCTCCCCGGTCAGCACGCAGTACGTCAACCCGATGGACATCAACCCCGATTACAGCGATGAGGAAAACCCGCTTTCTCTCAAAAGCGACTTCATCCTGTCCCTCTGCGAACTGATCGTCGGCGGAAAGGCCGGTCTGGAACCGATTGAGAAGACGGTCATCGACCGGTGCGTCCGCCTCGTGTACCGGGACTATCTCTCCGACCCGCGCCCGGAGAACATGCCGATTTTGCAGGACCTGTACGAACTTTTGAAAGCTCAGCCGGAAACGGAGGCAAAGCGCATCGCAACGGCGCTCGAAATCTATGTGACCGGCTCCCTCAACGTCTTCAACCACCGGACGAACGTCAATCTCAGCAACCGTCTGGTCTGCTACGACATTCGGGAGCTCGGCAAGCAGCTCAAGAAAATCGGGATGCTGATTCTCGAAGACCAGGTCTGGAACCGCGTGACGCTCAACCGCGCCGCCCACAGAACGACCTGGTATTACTGCGACGAATTCCACCTGCTCTTAAAGGAAGAGCAAACCGCCGCTTACAGCGTTGAAATCTGGAAACGTTTCAGGAAGTGGGGCGGCATCCCGACCGGAATGACGCAGAACGTCAAAGATCTGCTGGCGAGCCGTGAAATTGAAAATATCTTTGAAAACAGCGATTTCATCCTGATGCTCAACCAGGCGGCGGGCGACCGGCAAATCCTCGCCAAACAGCTCGGCATTTCCCCGCATCAGCTTTCCTATGTGACCCACTCCAACGCCGGGGAGGGCCTGTTATTTTACGGCAACACCATCCTGCCGTTCGTCGATCACTTCCCGAAAGATACGGAACTGTACCGCATCATGACCACCAAACCGGAAGAAATCGAAAATGAGAAATAAAAAGGCAGCGAGCCAAACGGTCCGCTGCTCAAAACAAATCGGAATGGGAACCTGTGCGCACAAAAATGACGGCGTTTTCCGCCAGACGGTAAATCAGCAGCCAGTCCGGTTGAACGCGGCATTCAAAATGTCCGGCATAGCTGCCTGTCAGGGCGTGATTCCGGTACTTTTCTTCCAGTGGGGCGCATTTTCCAGACACTTCATCACACGGCGCAGCAGCCGCATATCCAGCCCGCGTCTGGCCGCCTGTTTGAAGTCCCTTCGGAAGCGGCTGCCGTAAAGGGCAGTTCACTAGGCCTTGTTTGAAAAATCGAATAAGTTATGCTATTTCAACAAAAGCATAATGGCAGCAAGATACACAAAAGCTAAAAACGAAGCATCCAGCTTATCATACCGGGTAGCTATCCTCCGGAACAACTTCAGTTTCTGGAAGAAGCATTCAATCAGATGGCGCTCTTTGTAAAGGACCCAGTCACAGCGCCACGGATTTACGGTATTGGCTTTCGGTGGAATGGTATATTCGCTGTCCTGACACTGGATATAATCCAGTATTTCATTTGTTCCATACGCTTTGTCCGCAAGGACATTGCTTTGAGAAATATCAAGGTGCGAAAGCACATCAACAGCTACTTCTGAATCATTAACATTCCCGGCTGAAAGTTGAAAGTACAAGGGATTCCTCAGTCCATCCACAACCGTGTGGATTTTGGTATTCAGCCCGCCTCTGGTGTGCCCGACAGCCTTATCCGCCGTTTTTTCCCCCACCGTTCGCGCTCTGATGCACTTTTACACAGGTGAAGTCAATGCTGACGTTTTCCATGTCGGCATCAGAAGCCATGTCCCGGAAAACCTTCTCCAGAACGCCGCTGTCCCGCCATTTGGCGAATCTGGAATACACGGATTGAAGTCCACAAAATCCCGTGGGCGGTCAACGTGTACCTTCCTGCGGTTCAGCGGATTGTACGCGATCTTCGTGGGGCTTCCTTTTCGTGTTTCAGGATTCCAGCAGCAGAATCCCATATTCTCACGGATCTGCTGAGGGATATTTTCATAACTCATCAGGTTGTCCTCCTTATCATGTGCTTCACTTTCCACTGGAGGTACGGGAGTCGTTTTGACGAAGCTCTGTTAAAAAATCAGATGATCACTGTTCCTAATCTTCCAGCAGAAAAAGTCAGGTGCTGTTCTGGCTGTCTTCCTTACATATTTTCCGTCAAGGAAAAACGCCGAATCCGTACCCCCTTCACCCGCTATGTAGCCAAAACATCGTTTTTTCCGGTATAAAACAAAAATCCTCCGCCCAAAAGCAGAGGAAGATCGGCATCTGATCGCGAAATCATCAATGTAGGTTTGTCAAACATGTTGGACAGTATAGGAATGAAGGAATTCGGACGGAGAGAGCCAATGAAGAGGACGCATCGGTAAATGATTAGAACGATACAGATGAACGGTAAGCTGTTGATTGAAATCGTCCAGGGAATAGAAACTGTGCGTATCATAGAAGCGTTTTTGATCTTCCCGATGGCTGCGTTCCACCTTGCCATTATGTCTGGGCGTATAAGGACGAATGAGCTTATGCCGAATGTGCAGCTTAGTTGCAGCTGTGTCGAAAAGGGTGGGCAGGTTTTTCTTTGAAGGAGAAAAGCGGTTTGTGAATTCAAAGCCATTGTCGGTCTGTACACATTCCACATGCACGCCGCGGCGTGCAAACCAGTGGACTGCCTTTTTCAGGAAATCGGCGGAAGAATAAGTGCTTTGCTCCGGATAAGCTCCGAGGAAGCGCAGACGGGAATACTCATCAATAGCTGTGTATTGAAACAGACGTAACTCCGGGTCTGAAATACAGCGCCGGGGAACAACTTTTACGTCAATCTGGATCCGTTCGCCTGGGTGTGTCATTTGTTCGTATGGTTTCGGCTGATACTTCTTCTTTGGCCTGGGCTCCGGAAACATTCCAAGCCGGCGCATCACGCGGAACAAGCTTTCTGGGCACCGCTGATATCCACGCTGCCGTAAGCGGTGCCATAGCTCAATCATTCCCAGTTTGGGGTTCCTGCGCCGCATATTCCGTATCAGTTTCAGCTCCTGTTCTGTATGCTGCTTCGGATTGCTGTGCGGCCTTCGTGACCGATTGGAAAGGGAAGCCAGTGTTCCGTCGTAACGAGCTTTCCAGAAGTAGATAAAAGAACGGCTCCGGTTGTATTTGCGGCTTGCCCGGCTGACTCCAAATCTTTCCGCGTAATGAATTAGGGATTGCCTATATTTCATCTCTTGTGTTACACTGTTCATGCAGGGATGGCACATCCTTTTGGCTGAATTGTGTTTTGTAACTTAATTCTAACCGATGTGTCCATTCCTGTCTCTATTTCTTTAGCAACTGTCCAATATGTATTGTAGTCCTACAATCGGCATCTGATCGCGAAATCATCAACAGCTTGAAAAATTCACATTTTCGTGATATACTTAATTAAATATGCGATTGGTGCGTAAGTATAAGAGGCAGGAGGTGTGCCGATGGCTGTTTCTTACAAGAAGCTGTTTCATATGATGATCGAGAATGATATGACAAACGCCGATTTGCAAAAGCGGGCGGGATTTTCCGCAAATATCATCACACGGCTTAAGCGCGGCGGGTACATTTCCCTTGAAAGTGTGGAGAACATCTGCCGCGTCATGAACTGCGGCGTAGACGATATTCTGGAGTTTGTACCGGAATACAAGGCAGAAGGAGAGTGAGTGTATGCTGCCGGAAGAAAAAGCACGGGAGAAGATTGACAAACAGCTTAATAACGCGGGCTGGGACGTCGTATCGCGAAATGAATATGTTCCGAAAAGCGCGTCAGCGGTAAAAGAAGCACTGATGCAGGGCAACACGGAAAGCGACTACCTTCTGTTCGTGGACGACAAGGCAATTGCGGTCTTGGAGGCTAAGTGCGAGGAGAATCCTCTCGGTTCTGAAGTCGAGTCACAGGCGGAAAACTATGCCAGAAGTCCGCAGAACTGGTACGGCCTGTGGTACAGCGGCATGATTCCTCTCGTATATATGGCAAACGGAAGAAAGATCTATTTCAAAAATCTTCTTACAGATCCGGACAGCGATTATATAGAGCTTGGCGAAATGCATTCTCCCAAGAAAATGCTGCAGCTGATCCATCAGGTTTCCGAATACGGAGCGCTTCCGCGCCTTGAGAAACGGGGACTCAGAGACTGCCAGTACGATGCAGAAATAAAACTTGAGCAATCGATCAAGGATGGAAACAAAAAGAATCTCGCCGTTCTCGCGACGGGCAGCGGAAAAACCTATCTCGCCTGTCTTGCAAGCTACCGGCTTCTTAATTACACGCCTGCACAGCGCATCCTGTTTCTTGTCGACCGGAACAACCTCGCACGCCAGACGGAAGCGGAATTCAGCCAGTTTGACCGAACGGAAAATCAGCAGGAAATGAGCTCCCTCTACGAGATCCGCAGGCTGAAAAAGGAAAGCGACATTAAGGCCGACATCGTTATTTCCACCATACAAAAACTTTTCGCCGTACTTACAGGTCAGAATCTCACAGATGAAAGTGAAGACGCAGAGGACGAGAAAACAACTACAGATGAGGAGAAGGAATCCAAGGAAATCATCACGCTGGGCGATGATTTGAAGCTCCCGTCTGACTATTTCCAGCTCATCATTGTAGATGAATGCCACCGCTCCATCTATGGCAGGTGGAAAGCCGTTCTTGACTATTTCGCGGGCGCGACTGTGCTTGGCCTGACTGCGACACCGACGCCTGAGGCGTACGCTTATTTCAATAACAATATCATTGAGGAATACACCTATGAGGAATCCGTAGCCAACGGCGTAAACGTACCGTCGAGAGTGTACCGGATTGAGACGCAGATCACGGAACACGGCGGCTCGATAAAACGTGGTTCGCATATTCATGAGACCACACGAAAGACCGGGCAGACCGCATCCTATATCGCAGAGGAACGCGTCGAATACGGTTCCACGCAGTTGGACCGCTCAGTCGTCAATCGTGATCAAATTCGCAAGGTGCTTACTGCTTACAAGAATGCCATCTACGGGGAGCTGTACCCAGACAGGGAAAAACAATGGGAGTACATTCCGAAGACGCTCATCTTTGCCAAGGACGACAATCACGCCTCCGAAATTGTCGAAGGCGTGAAAGATGTATTCAGAGATGAATTTGAAGATGGCTGTGTTCCGGAACACTTTGTGCAGAAGATTACCTACTCTTCCGGCGACTCTAACGGTCTGATTCGCGACCTGCGGACGGAGAAGGATTTTCGCATCGCGGTCACCGTTACGCTCGTAGCTACAGGAACCGATGTAAAGCCGCTGGAAGTAGTCCTTTTCATGAAGGATATACATTCCGATGTGCTTTATACCCAGATGAAGGGACGCGGCTGCCGCGTGATCAGCGATGATAAGCTGCGTGAGGTTACGCCGAACGCCATTACAAAGGACTGCTACTACATTGTTGACGCGGTCGGTGTGACAGAGCGTGAAAAAGTGGTGCCGCATCCGGTTTCCACACCGGGCAAAAATGAAAAATACCTGTCTCTTGAACATCTGCTGGAGCATCTGGCACACAACGAAGTGAGCGACGACAATCTGTGGCTGCTGCGGGATTACTGCGCAAGCATCAACCGGCGATATGAGAACAATCCGCTCTTTGGACGGCATCTCGATTATTTCATCGAACATTACGGATTTGCGCCGAGATCGATTTCAGCGAATATTCAGGACGCGACAGACAAGGGACTTCTCACTCTGCACCCATATATCGATCCGTCTCATGACAACGAGAGCCGTATGGCGCTCATCTATGAGCTGATCAGCAATATTCCGGCGCGGAACAAGCTCCTTGAAATGCAACGCGGTTATATCGTGGATACGGATGAAGACCCGGATGAACTTCTCTACGCAAGCTTTTCGAAGAAAACGGCGCGAAGCTTTATCGATAATTTCGAGAAATACCTAAACGGCAACAGGGACAGCATTGAGGCACTCCGCATTATATACAACTCTGAGAATACACTCATCACGCATTCCATGCTTGTGGAGCTGCGCGACAGATTGCTGGCAGAAAACAGGCAGTACGGTGTGTATCAGATATGGAAGAATTACAAGACGCTCGACACTGACGGGAATGTCGATGAACTGGACACAAAGCGGAATGTAAACGCACTGACAAATCTCATTCAGATTGCGCGGTATGCATACGGGAAGAACCAGAAGCTTACCAGCCTTATGAATGGCTATGCGCAGCGTTTTTCCTTGTATTGCGGACAACAGCAGCGGGCACTGACGCCGGATCAGGTGGAAGTCATGCGGCAGGTCGCGGAATTTGTCATAAACGGCGGCGCAATCTCCGTCATGGAACTAAACGAGATTGACCCGGATCTCTGGAGAAGAGGAATCACAAGCTTCGGAGCAAAGATACTTGCTTCTGAAATGAGCACATTATCAGGATTTTTATTGAGGGCGGCATAAATGGCAGAACAGAAAACACAATCAGCATTGCTGAACAAGGTATGGAATATCGCCAATGTATTGGCGGCTGCAGGCGTGGGATTCACGGACTACGTCACGCAGCTCACCTATATCCTTTTTCTTAAGATGGACGATGAGAAGGAGGAGCTGGGACTTGGCAGCAGTATCCCGGAAGGATATAAATGGGCAGATCTCAAAGACCTGAGCGGAACCGATCTCGTAGAACAATACGAGGATATTCTCTCCGAGCTGTCAAAGGACGAGGGACTGATCGGGACGATCTTCACCAAGGCGACAAATAAGATTGATCGGCCTGTTATGCTCAAAAAAGTTATCGACATGGTATCGGAAGAAAACTGGTACATGATGGACGGCGACTTCAAGGGCGCAATCTACGAGAGCATTCTTGAAAAGAACGGGCAGGACAGAAAAAGCGGCGCTGGACAGTATTTCACGCCGCGTGCGCTCATCTCCGCCATCGTGGACGTAGTCGATCCGAAGATTGGCGAGACCGTCGCGGATCCCTGCTGCGGCACCGCAGGATTTTTACTCGCGGCTTACGAACACATGCGCAGGCAGAGCAAGGATGTGGAGAAGCAGAAGTTTCTCCGGAACAACGCGCTGTTCGGTGCGGACAACACTTCCCTTGTCGTTACGCTTGCCTCAATGAACCTGTATCTGCATGACATCGGCGTGAGCAAAAGCCCGATTGCCTACAAGGATTCCCTGACCGAGCCGGACGACAGGCTGTTTCAGGTAGTAATGACGAATCCGCCATTTGGCACCCGCCCGCAGGGAAGCGTGGATGTATCCGCGAACCGTCCGGAATTTATAAAGACAAGCGATAATCAGGTGAACTTCCTGCAGCACATCATGTCCATTGTGAAGACAGGCGGGCGTGTGGGCGTGGTGCTGCCGGACAGCGTACTGACAGACGGCGGAGCGACGGAGAAGGTTCGCAATAAGCTAATGAAGGACTTTAACCTGCATACGATTCTGCGCCTGCCAACAGGGATTTTCTACGCAAACGGCGTGAAGACAAACGTGCTGTTCTTCGACAAGGGCGAGCCGACGCGCGACATCTGGGTTTACGACTACCGGACAGGCGTCAAGCACACGCTTGCCACGAAGCCGCTCAAGCGCTCCGATCTCGATGAATTTGTGCAGTGCTACTGCTCCGGTCATATGCAGGACAGGCAGGAAACCTACAACGCGGAAACGAATCCAAACGGCAGATGGAGATGCTTCTCCGAGGAACAGGTGAAGAACGCCGACAATCTCGACTTCAAGTGGCTTGATCTGGAGGAAAAGGACGAGCGCACCATCGCCGAGGTTCTGGACGATATGCAGGAGGAATCCGACGAAATCGCCGCGTCTGTCGCTAAACTCAAGGAACTGCTGGGAGGAGTGGAACTGTGATTGATACAAATACAATTTCTTCTTTGGCAGCTGACGCAGAAGCATTCCGGCAGAAGGTTATTGACGCTGGCATCCGTGGAAAGCTGACCGAGCAGCTGCCGGAGGACGGAACCGCGCAGGAGCTGTTTGAACGGATTCAGAAGGAGAAGGAATGCCTTGTCAAGGAAGGAAAAATCAAAAAACAAAAGCCTCTGTCACCCATAAAGCCTGAGGAAATTCCGTTTGAGATTCCAGAGAATTGGATGTGGGTACGTTTTGAAAACATATCTTATATTGTTCGAGGCGGATCTCCTCGTCCGATAAAAAGATATATCACAAATGATCCTGATGGTATCAACTGGATAAAAATAGGAGATGTTGAAAAGGGCGGAAAGTACATCTATTCAGCAAAAGAAAAAATAATTCCTGAAGGTGAAAAGAGAAGCCGCCATGTTTATCCGGGAGATTTTCTTCTTACTAACTCGATGAGCTTTGGAAGGCCATATATATCAAGAATCGAGGGATGTATCCACGACGGTTGGCTTCTTGTCAGGAATCTTGGTGGCTTTAATGTCGATTATTTGTATTATCTTCTTTCATCTGGATTCTTGTATGACCAATTTATAGAAAAGGCTTCAGGATCAACTGTGGATAATCTGAATATTGAAAAAGTTAATTCATCCTTAATTCCATTTCCACCCCTCGCTGAGCAGCAACGGATCGCGGAGAGGATTGAGGAGATACTGAGCGTTCAGCAGGATTTACAGAACTTGCTTGAAAGCTACACCTCCGATGTCTCCGCCCTGAAATCCAAAGTCATCGACGCGGGAATACAGGGCAGACTGACCGAGCAGCTGCCAGAGGACGGAACCGCGCAGGAGCTGTTTGAACAGATTCAAGAAGAGAAAACACGTCTTGTCAAAAAAGGCAAAATCAAAAAACAAAAACCTCTGCCGCCCATCAAGCCGGAGGAGGTTCCGTTTGAGATTCCGGGAAATTGGATGTGGGTGAGGTTGGGGGATATATTTGACCATAATACGGGAAAGGCTTTGAATGCTTCAGATAAAGAAGGTTCTTTGCTCGAATATATTACAACTTCCAATGTTTATTGGGATCACTTTGAACTTAACAGTCTAAAGTCCATGTACTTTAGAGATGACGAAATAGAAAAATGTACGATCAAGAAAGGCGACCTGCTTATCTGTGAAGGTGGAGATATAGGAAGATCTGCAATATGGCCATATGAACAGGAAATGAGAATACAAAACCATTTGCATAAGCTCCGCTCATTCAAACCAGAAATAAATGTAAAATATTACTTCTACATGATGTGGTCATATAAAAATTCAGGTCTGATTAATGGACGCGGCATTGGTCTTCAAGGATTCTCGTCAAAGCGTGTACATTCATTGATAGTCCCTCTCCCGCCCCTCGCTGAGCAGCAGCGGATCGCGGAGAGGATTGAGGAGATACTCTCTGTTTTTTTCAGAAGCGTAAATCGAAGGAGAGATAATTATGACTTTACGAGTTCAAAAACGTGAAAACAGTATCGACCGTGATACTCGCGCAACTATATCAAACAGGTATCACGAAATTACCAAAGCTGTGAATCGCGAATTCCGTAGCAGCACCAGTGACACCATGTACAGCCTTTATGTCGGTTCATACGGAAGAGGAACTGCAATCGACACAAGTGATATCGATATTTTGCTTGAACTGCCTGAATCCGAATACAAACGCTATGATATGGCTCGCGGAAACGGACAGTCTCGACTAATTCAGGCTGTGAAGAATGCTGTTCTTACTCACTACCCAAGTACAAATATCCATGGGGACGGACAAGTTGTCGTGGTGACGTTCTCCGACGGGATGAAGATAGAGTTGCTCCCGGCATTCAAAAATCAGAATTACTGGGGAACTGTTTCTTATACTTATCCAGACGCAAATATGGGTGGCAATTGGAAAAGTACAAATCCGAAGGCTGAACAGGACGCAATGCGTCAGAAAAACGCTACCTCTAACGGCTTGCTTTTTGACACTTGTAAGCAGATCCGTTATGTCAGGGATAATTATTATTCAAGCTACCATCTATCTGGAATTGTAATAGATACCTTCGTTTATGATAACATAGGATCTTGGCGATGGCTAAATGAGGGTGAGGAACATTCTCATAACCCGGAAACATATGAAGAATCATTGCTAAAGAGATTCAATAATATTACCCTCAATGGAAATATTGCTCCAAATTGGCATGCTCCCGGCAGCGGCATGACAGTTAATACCACAAACAGCATCGAAACTCTTCATAAGGTTCTAAAGAAAATGAGCGGGGATTAACAATGGATGATTATCACGAGAAGCTGCATGGTCAGATAAGAGAGGCATTTGGAAAAGTAGTTTACACTTATATGACGCATATTGAGATGGCAAATCTGCTTATAAGGAAAAATCGTTGTTTGAAAACAATACAGATTATTCTATCCTCCATTTCAACTGTGGGTTTTCTTGCTGATGTAATCACGAATCAAATTTTATTGACATGGCTTGCTGGTATCTCGGCAGCGCTTTCACTTGCCTTGAATTTATATTCTAAAGGCAGAAATCTTGCGGACGAGATACGGAGCAACACTGAAACGTCAAATGAGTTATGGAAAATTCGGGAGGACTATATAAGTCTTCTTACGGATTTTCAAGTATTGACAGATGAAGATATTCGCAAGAAACGCGATTTATTGGAAACTTCTGTTTCCGAAATCTACAATAATGCTCCGATGACAAATGGAAAAGCCTATGCTTTGGCACAAAGTGATCTGAAGAACAAAGAATACCAATTCTTCTCACCAGATGAAATAGACAATATGCTTCCGGAGCGACTTCGTATTTCGAAGTGATGTCTCCGAATATTTGTTTTACTTTTCTTCTCCCGTCATAATGAAATTCCAGTATTCCCGCCTGTGTTCCTCGATGTAGCAGACCAGCTCATAGTAGCCTTTCTCGTAGGCAAGACGCTGCACTTCGTTCAGCGAAAGCATGTTCACAGCTCCGGAATCCCGGATGCTCATGATCTGCTCTAAAATCGTATCTGTCATTTTGATTTATCCACCTTTCTCACCTGATCGCCGCCGTCGAATACGACATTGAGGCCGGAGCCGTTATCCCAACGCACCAGCAGGCTGCCGGTATCATCGACGCCGTAGACCGTGCCGCGTGTTCCCACAGGCGGCGCTTGCGGATCGTCCATTTGCAGCAGTTCCACGCAGGTGCCGTTCGGGTAGTCCCTGCGGAGCCGTTCAAGCTTATCCTGTCTGATTATTCGCATGTCGCCGCCTCCTTCTCCGGAGCGCCGTTCTTCCAGCTTGAGTTTCCGGAGCAGAATCTTCCGGGAAGCCTTGTACTCGCTTCCGATGAATCCGAGCCGGAGCAGGAAGCAGCGAAACGCGTACTTCTCGTTCGTGACTGGCCGCTCCGTGGCTGTCGCCCGTTTCAGTTCTTTGGAATGCTTGCATAGCAGTGCAATAAACTCTGTGTAGGCGCGTGTCTCATCCGGCTCCGGCACCCCCGGGAACCACGGGAATGCGATGCGGTCGTCCCGGATTTCGAAGCGCAGGTCATCAATGCCGAGTGCCTTTTTGATGAGCGTTCCCTTGGCTTCGAGGATGTTGGTCAGCGTTCCAACCGCGACCTTGTCGAGCGGAAGCTCAACCGTGAGGCCGGTTTCTGCGCTCTGTGGCGCGGCTTCCGCTTCCTCTACGTATTCATTCTCTCTTGTCATCGGCTTCCTGCAGCTCAGGCTCGAATCCTGCCGCTGCTATGGCCTCCAGAACCTTCGCGCTTTCCTCGCTGTCCGCATTGTCGTCAAATTTCACAGCGCCATTCTTGGCGACGGTGAAGCGTCTAATTTTGTAATTGCATGTCGGCATGAATTTGTATTCCGCCTTGATGCCTGTAGTCTCTGAAATGACCTGCACCAGTTCTTTGCGTTTTGCGCCCGTAACGTTGTAGTTGATTCTCATCGTGTTTACCTCCGCTCAGTTGTACTTCTTGAGGAGAAGCATGTAGGCAAGCTGGCTCGTCCTCCGGCTCGATATCCCATCCCCGGCTGTAGCTCAGCGTCACGCGCCCGCCGATGCGAAGCTCCATGATGCTGATTCTGCCGCCGTCGATTCCGTATGTTTCGGACTGCTCCGGGTAGTGCTTGACGCAATATCTGACCGAAGTTCCGTTTACCAGAAGTGTTCCCTGTTCCCACATTTGCTTACTCTCCGTTTCTGTTCTCCGAAGGCTCTGTGCCTTTCGGTAGTACATATATTGCTCTGAACGGAAGTAATAGCAAGTCATTTCTGCATGATAAATTGATAAATATTTTTGTCCTTCCGGGCTTAGAAAAAACAGCGGCTACATGAGCATCTCTGCTTGGTAGCCGCTGTTTTCAGGTCAGCCGAATGAAGGCTTCATTCGTGATATTCGATTTTCGTTTGAATCCCTAAGTGAAGCCCCCAAATAGGCGTTCCGCTTCATTTCTCCATCTTCTGAAAGAAGCTGTCGACGCTCTGGGGCTTTGCGGAAATTTTTCCGTTGGCGATGTCGTCGGCCTCCTTCATGGCGGCCTCCGTTTCCGCGTTATACCGCGGCTGCTTCATTTCAAAGGGCAGACCGCCCTCCATCAGGGATTTGCGAAAAAAGATGTTAACGGCATCGGAAACCGTGATGCCGAATTTGGCATACAGCGATTCGATGGCCTGTTTGGTTTCCGGGTCCGTGCGGATGTTGATGACCGTGCTTTTCATGAAACACATCCCTTCCCGGTTAAAATTATATCACGAACGATACACAACCACAATACATTATATGAATTTGGAGGCGATTGATACTGAATTCTCGAAAATTTTCCGCTCCGGAAAACCTCACGCAGAAGATGACGCGCGGCGGTCTTGTGGAGCAGAACCGCGCGACCGGCGAAGAGCACAGCGTCAGCCGCGGGGAACGGGATTTCGCAGCGCGCCCGAAAGAGCCGGGAAACGGGACGCCGCAGGCACGGGCCGGACCGTCCCCTCGCGCGGAAAAGCAGAATCCGGCACAGCATTTCCGGCAGCCGCCTGCGGAACCGACCCCGCAGGCGGCCGTTCCGTCCGAGAATCAGAAAGAAAGCGGCGAAACCCCCGCAGAACAGGAAGAACAGAAATCCGGCAAAATGCCGGCCCGTCCGCACGGCGCGGGCAGGCAGTATCAGTTCCACGACGACGCAGACCGGCACGCCGGGCCGTCCAAACTCCAGTTTACCCGGAGCGAAGCGCCGCCCGGCAGCGAATCCCGCAAGCTGTCGAAACTCCACCGGCGCGCCCAAAAAGTCGACGCCAGGTTCTCCGGCGCGCGGGAACATCTTCCCACCCGCCGACGTATTCGGCTGAAACACGAAGTGGATAAAGCGGGAAAGGCCCGGCGCAGGCTCCGGTTCGCAAAGGAACCGAAGCCGCGGAACGCTTCCCACCCCGTCGCTTCCCTGATGAAAGGCGCGGCGGGCGCCGCGCTCATGGCGGCGCACAGCAAAATCCGGGAGGTGGAACGGGAAAACGTCGGCGTCGAGGCGGGCCACAGGGCGGAACAAGCCGCCGAAGCGCTCGCCGCCCATGGCCTGCGGACCGTTTCCCGCCGCGTCAAATCCCGTCCCTACCGCCGGGTGAGCCGATGGAGAAGAAAGTCCGCCAGAGCAAACGCCCGCTATAATTTCCGCAAGGCGGTCGAGGAGCATCCGATCCTCGGGAGCAATCCGCTTTCCCGGCTGTTCCAGAAACGGAAAATCAAACGGCAGTACGCCAAGGCGGCGCGCGCGGGAACAAAGGGGACCGCGTCGGTTTCCGGGAAATTCAAACGTCTGCTGAAACGTCTGGCGGGACCGCGCAGGAAAATCCTCGCATGGGTCCTCGCCGTTTTGTTTGCGCTGTTTTTCTTCTTTTCCCTGCTTTCGTCCTGTTCCAATCTGCTCAGCGGCGGCTTCCATGCAATCCTCGCCACGTCCTACTCCGCCGAAGATGACGACATCAACCGGGCCGAAGCCTGCTATTCCGGCCTGGAAGCCGATTTGAAAAAGCAGATTGACGACGCGGAGTGGGACCACCCCGGCTATGACGAGTACATCTATCAGGTCGGAACCATCGGCCACGACCCGCATGAACTCATTTCCTACTTAACGGCCGTATACAATGACTTTACCTTTGAGCGGATACAGCCCGTGCTGCGGCAGCTCTTCAGCCGGCAGTACCGGCTTTCTTTTGTCCCGAAAGCGGAAACGCGGCAGCGCACCGTCACGGAAACCGACCCGCTGACAGGCAGGCAGACGACCCGGCAGGAATCGGAAACACATCGAACGCTGACCGTCGACCTCAACGCCGCAGCCTTTTCGGACGTCATCGCGGCGGACCTCGCCCGGCTGGGCGCTGCGGACCGGTATGCGGTCTACCTCCAGACACGGGGCAACCGGCAGTATTTCTCTTCGCCGTTCGCGTTCGGCTGGAATCTGTTCGCTTCCGTCGGCGCGGATGAATCCGCGCGGATCGACGTGTCCTCCGGAACGCAGGTGCTCTCGATGCTCGACGGCACCGTGACGCGGGCGGGCGGAGGAATCATCGTGCTGGAGGACGGGAACGGCCTAAAAGCCGTCTACTCCGGCTGCGGCACCGTCGGCGTCCGCGCCGGGCAGTCCGTCAAATCGGGGACCGGAATCGGCACGGCCGGCCCCGGCTTTTCGATTCTGGTGTCGCACAACGGCACCGCCCTGAACCCGATCCTGTTTATCCTCGACCCCGAAAGCGAATCCGGCGGAATCGTCGGTTCGGGGAACCTTTCCGGCAGCGTGGAAGGCAACCGCCGGCTGGTGGAACAGCTTGCCGGACGCTACGGGATGCAGGGGTACGTCAGCCTGATCCTCGCGGTGATGCAGCAGGAATCCGGCGGGCGCGGCAGCGACCCGATGCAGGCGGCCGAAGGACCGTACAACAAAAAGTACCCGCACAAGCCGGGCGGCATCGCCGACCCGGCTTATTCCATCCAGTGCGGGATTCAGCAGATCAAAGCCTCGCTCCAGGCGGCGGGATGCACTTCGCCCACCGACATGACCGCCATCGCGCTCGCTTTGCAGGGCTACAATTTCGGCTCCGGGTTCATCTCCTGGGCTAAGGCGCGCGGCGGATATTCCGAAGCGAACGCCGCCGCGTTTTCCCGCATGGAGGCCGCAAAGCTCGGCTGGTCGTCCTACGGCGACGTCCGATACGTCCCGCATGTTCTTCGCTACTACAAAACTTTCTGAAGGGGGAAATTCAGATTGAAGATTGAGAAAATCGACGCGGAGATTGCAAAGATGAAGGCGAAAATTTCCGCTTATCAGGCCCGGCTCAAGGAACTGGAACGGAAGAAAACCGAACAGGAAAATACCGAAATCGTCGGGCTGGTGCGCGGCGTGAACATGACGCCGCGGGAGCTGGCCGGGTTTATCCGGTCGCACAAGGCCGGAGACGGGCAGAAAAAGGAGGAAGCGAATCATGAAATGGAATAAGGCGCTGATTACGACGGCAATGGTGTTCGGAATAATCTGCTCTGCGACGATTCCGGCGCTGGCGGCGGGCACGGGCAGCTCCGCGCCTCCCGCCGCTTCCGGGACGATTCCGACGGACGGCACGGGGACCGTGATTGAGAACAGCACCGACACCCCGGAAAAGCGGGAATTCTTCACCATCAAGACGCCCGCCGGAAATGTGTTTTACATCGTCGTGGACAAACAGAAAACCGGCGAGAACGTGTACCTGCTCACGCCGGTGACGGAAGCCGACCTTGCGGCCCTTGCCGGTTCCAAGACGGCGAGCACCATCACGGGCGGCAGCACGGTCAGCCGGCCGGAACCGGATTCCACCGTGTCCGAAGCCCCGTCCGCCTCTTCCCGGCCGGCCGTTTCCCAGGCTTCGGAAAGCAAAACTGAAAAAGTTCCCCAGGCGCAGCAGCCGGGCAACGATACCGGGACCATCGTCCTTGTGGTGCTGGCGGTCCTGATTGTGGGCGGCGCGGGATTCTACTTCAAAATCTACAGGCCGCGCCATGAGATGGGCGGCACGGAAGACGATGCGGAGGAACCGGAAGAAAAGTCCCCGGATGCAGACGAAGGCACGCCCGATGAAGAGGAAGACGGCAAAGACGACGATTCCGACGATGAGGACGGGGAGGAATAAAGATGTATTTTACGGACAGCCCCTATGAGCGGATGATGCAGAAGCCCACCGCAGACCGGCGGCCGGAAACGGAGAGGCTCCCTCCCGGCTCCCCCTGCCGGGGGTGCAGTTTCGCGCCGGACGGCGTCTGCCTCGGAATCTGCTGGCGGAAATTTTTTGAGGACAACATGACGGCGGAAAAAGAATAAAGGAATGGCCCGGTATTTCCAAGGACCATTTTTACCTACAATCCAATCTTTTTATAATATAAGACGGATTTGAACAATCAAAGCTCTGATGGAAACATTGTTCAATTCATTTAAGCTGAGTGTTCACTAACAGCTAAAATAAAGTCTGCCATTGTCATAGCTGAGTTAACAAATAAGCGTGCATGATGTTCTGCAATATTTATTCGCTTTGCTCCTACGCCATGGGAATCACTGTCTTTATTTCTCATTTCTGCGATAGCGGAAAGGATCTTTTCAAGTCCGGAAAGCAACCCGTTGATACGCTTATCCATGTTCTTATCCTGATGCATATGGTAAAGTTGCTTGACCTGATTATAAAGTTTACTAATATCTCCGCTCTCTGACGGTGTTTCGCCTTTTTTTTCAACTACATAGCAGAACACCTCTTCCAGCAACGTTCTGGATTTGGTAATAGCGCTGTCGTAATTCCCATCGGTCACATCCTTCATTGCTCGATCTGATAATTTCACAATGTAATCGCGGTCAATCGTCTTGATAGCTGGTGCAACGACTTTCAAAGGTGCATTAATTCTCTTTATTACAAACTGCTTGCCAACTCGAACTAACTCATTACCACCAAAATACAAAATACCATTGATCTGACTGATTACGCTCTCTACTATTTTGTTATATGTAGATTCTATTACTTCAGGAGTATATCCTTTGAGTTTTTCGACAAATTGTCCCTTAGAAAACAAGAAGCACAGCAAGTCTGATTCCCGATGGTTTTCAATGCAGTACGCAAGCAAATCGTCCAGATAAGCCCATCTGCTCTGAGCACCTCCGTTCCATCCGTATGTAACAGCCAATCCGAATCTACTGGATATCTCACAGAGGACGGGGCCACTCAGATACGGCATGGAAATTTTTATTTTATCCTTAGGATCAGTCATTTCAATTTCGCCAAAATCTACATCGCCATCGAGTATTGCCAGTATGCTTTTATTTCGAAGCAATTCAAACATACTTTTTTGTTTAGGCATTTTCTCACCTCATTCAATTTATCTCCAAAGTTAGTAGTTTTTTTTAACGGAAAATGGTACGCCTTAGCTGGCAAAGAGAAGATAGCTGAATGAGTAGTTAGATTTTTCCTTGTTCCATGACACCGTACTCCACCAGGATATTCTCCTTTGCCGAAACCGGCGAAACAACGCCGGTCACAACATATTGATACCTTTGCGGCCGTTCATCCGCCCGAACCGGCTCCGGAGCATAGGCATACACATCGCAGCCGGAATAGTCCGGATTCCCGGACAGATCGTCCTTCACCGCCCGGATGATGGCGTCCGCGGCCGCATGAATAGTTTCTCCATATTCGACGCCGACCAGCTCATGCTGATTCAAATCCCGGTCAGCCTGTTTTGGCGCGCGGTAAATCAAATATTTTTTCATGTCCTGCCCTTTTCATGTTTCAGGCTGACTGCCGCCGGCAGCCGGCTTTTTCTTATTCCCATTTTACTCCCATGCCCGTTTCAAAACAAGCGATAGTAAGGAGGTTTATCCCAAATGAAATTAGTGATTGCAGAGAAGCCGAGCGTCGCGCAGTCCATCGCCAAAGTGCTCGGAGCTGCCGGCCGTGAAAACGGCTGCCTTGTCGGGAACGGTTCTATCGTGTCCTGGTGCTTCGGGCACCTGGTCGAGCTCGCCTCCGCCGACGCTTACGACCCCAAGTACAAGCGCTGGAATACCAAAGACCTGCCGATTGTGCCGGAAAACTGGGAGTACACCGTGCCGCCCGGCAAGGCGAAGCAGCTGAAAATCCTCTCCGGCCTCATGGCGGACAAACGGGTGGACAGCCTTGTCTGCGCCACCGACGCCGGGCGCGAGGGCGAGCTGATCTTCCGGCTCGTCACCGAACACTGCGGCTGCAAAAAGCCGGTTCAGCGGCTCTGGATTTCCTCGATGGAGGACAGCGCAATCCGCGAAGGTTTCCGGAATCTCAAAAGCGATTCCGAGTATGACCGGCTGTACGACGCGGCCCTGTGCCGGGCGCGGGCCGACTGGATCGTCGGCATCAACGCGACGCGGCTGTTTTCCGTGCTTTACCGCACCACCCTTAACGTGGGCCGCGTCCAGAGCCCGACGCTCGCCATGCTGGTTCAGCGCGAAGCCGAAATTGCGGCTTTTCGGAAAACGCCCTTCTACACCGTCGAACTGAACTGCGGAAATTTCACGGCCACCGGCGATCGGATGCCGGAAAAACAGGCCGCCGAAGCAATCCGCATGGCCTGTGACGGAAAGGCGGCCTCCGTCAAGGCTGTAATCCGGCAGGAAAAAAGCGCACAGCCGCCGAAGCTCTATGACCTGACGACCCTCCAGCGCGACGCCAACCGGATTCTGGGCTATACGGCCCAGCAGACGCTGGACTATACCCAGAGCCTCTATGAAAAGAAGCTCGTCACCTACCCCCGCACCGACAGCAAATACCTGACCGACGACATGCGGGACACCGTGCCGGGCCTTGTCAAGACCGTTTCCGCCGTGTTCCTTTCTGCGGAAAATCCGCCCGTCCATGCGGAGCGTGTCATCGACAGCAGCAAGGTTTCCGACCATCACGCGATCATTCCGACGCGGACGTTTGACGGCGCCAGTCTTTCCGGCCTGCCGACCGGCGAAACGAGCATCCTCACCCTGATTGCCGCGCGGCTGCTCTGCGCCGTGGGAAATCCGTGCGTCACCGCCGAAACGACCGTGACGCTGGACTGCGGCGGCCATGCGTTCACGGCCAAAGGCAAAACCGTTACGGATTCCGGCTGGAAAGGAACCGGGCGGCGGTTCCTCGACGCGCTGAAGCGAAAGCCGGAAGATAAGCCGGAAGAGGCCGTGCTGCCGGGGCTTGCCGAAGGCCGGACTGTTGCAAACGTCCGGGCTTCCGTAAAGGAAGGGTTTACTTCGCCGCCGAAACATTTCACGGAGGACACGCTCCTTTCCGCGATGGAGAACGCAGGCGCGGAGGAATTTGCGGAGATTCCAGACGCGGGAAACGGGGTCCCCGTGCAAGCCCAGCGGAGCGGGTTGCGTGGGAAAAAGGAGGGACAACGAGATGGCCGCAAGGCAGAGACAGCGGAATACAGTTTGTCCCGACGCGGGCTGGGCACCCCGGCAACCCGTGCGGGCATCATCGAGAAGATCGTCAAAACGGGTTTCGTGGAACGAAAAGGCAGACAGCTCCTGCCGACCAAAAAGGGCGTCAGCCTCATCGGCGTCCTGCCGGAAACAATTAAATCCCCGGCCCTCACCGCCGAATGGGAAGCAAAGCTCCAACAGGTGGAGCGCGGGGACCTTCCCGCTTCCGCTTTCATGGATGGCATCAGAAAACTGACGGAGGACCTCATCAAAGGCGCTTCCGCACCGAAAGCGGGGCAGAATCCGTTCCGTTCGGACCGGGAAGTGGTCGGCGTCTGCCCGCGCTGCGGCAGGCCGGTCTACGAAGGCAAAAAGAGCTTTTACTGCTCCGGATACAGGGAATCCCCGCCGTGCGGTTTCGCCCTGTGGAAGGACGACCGATTCTTTACCTCGAAGAAAAAGGCGCTGACAAAGAAAATTGCCGCCGCCCTGCTCAAAGAAGGGCGGGTGGATATGTCCGGCCTCTATTCCCGGAAAACCGGCAAGACTTACGACGCGACGGCGGTTTTGGAAGATACCGGGGAGCGCGTGAATTTCAGGCTGGAATTTTAGTAAGGTAATATTGAAATAGCAAAAAAGGATGTTATACTTTGAATATGAAAAAGAAGGTGAGTATTTATGAAAGGTTCAGCTAAGGAATGTATCGAATGGTTACAAGAAAAAGATCTATACGCTTCTTTTATCGCCATTGCGAAAAGTAGCACAACTATGGAGTTTAATTCTGTTTGGCCTACACCATTGATGTGGGAAGAAGCATATGCTTTTTTAAAAAGTGCAGAACCAAATATATGTAAATCAATAATTGATCAAAAAATTAAGTTATTATTATATTACGGTTTCCTTGTCTACGATGGTATTGATGCTCCACATGTTCATAATGTTAAGTACAACAGTAATGATGGGATTCTTGATCAAATACATGACAAATTTATTTTTGATTATGAGCAGAATCATCCTATATGTAATACTACTTTGATTCGTTTATCCAAGGACGCAGAAGCTGATATATCTGGTTGTTTTATTTACAGCCAGATTTTAGACGAAGAAGCAGATGAAAAAGCTAAAAAATCCATAGAAAAAGCATTTTCACCTATAGAAAAATCTTATAAGAAATATGTTGATAAAAGCAAGTCCGAACTGGAAAAGAAGATTAATAATATTGAAGATAGCACGGTTAAAAGCATAGAGATTATTTCAATTTTTTCTGCTATTATTACGCTATTACTTACCAACATTATTGGTGTAATTAATCTAAGTAAATTTGGAATCAAATCTCTTTTGTTGGTAAATATGTCAGTTGTAATATCGATTTTTTTCCTACTATTGTTTACCCGCTTATTAATTAGAGAAAGAGAAAAAAAGCATTCACTCGCGATAGCAATTGGATTGGTAGCACTATTTATTATAATGTTTTTAGTGCTCATACATTTTGTGGCATAAGATATAGAATATACTCAGATCAACGACCAAACAGATTAACCCCTGTTTGGTCGTTTTTATTTGTCTTGAAAGGAGTACAACATCAATGGCTGAAAACAGCAAAAACAAGGAACGGCTGAAAGAAATCACCGACAGCATCGAACAGGGAATCAAGGACTTATTTCAGAGCGACCAATACGCACAGTACCTGCGCACCATGTCCCGGTTCCATCATTATTCCGTCAACAACACCGTGCTCATTTACATGCAGAAGCCCGACGCCACCCTCGTCGCCGGGTTCAACAAATGGCGCGGCCAGTTCGGCCGGAACGTCATGCGGGGCGAAAAGGGCATCAAAATCATCGCGCCCACGCCGTTCAAAAAGAAAATCGAGGAAGAAAAACTCGACCCGGAAACCAAAACCCCCGTGCTGGACGCGGACGGCAAGGTCGTCATGGAGGAAAAGGAAATCAGAATCCCCCGGTACAAGGTGGTGTCCGTGTTCGACGTGTCGCAGACCGAGGGGAAGCCGCTGCCCCAGCTTGCAAAAAATCTCACCGGCGACGTAAAACAGTACGAGATTTTTCTGGAGGCGCTGCGGCGTTCCTCCCCCGTCCCGCTTGCCTTTGAGGCGATGAATCCGAACACGGACGGCTATTTCAGCCAAAAAGATCAGCGCATCGCCATCCGAAAGGGCATGAGCGAGGTGCAGACCGTTTCCGCCGCCGTCCATGAAATCACCCACGCCAAGCTGCATAACTACGAGCAGTCCCGGCTTGCCGCCGCCCGGGGCGACGAAACCGCCGAGCCGCCCAAACCGAAGAACCGGCACACCGAGGAAGTGGAGGCCGAGAGCGTTTCCTATGCCGTCTGCCAGTATTACGGCATTCAGACCGGCGAGAACAGTTTCGGCTATATTGCCACATGGAGCCGTGGCAAGGAGTTGTCGGAGCTGCGGGCTTCTCTGGAGACGATCAATAAGACCGCCTCCGGCCTCATTACCGATATTGACCGGAACTTCCGCGAGGTCTTAAAAGAGTATGATCCCGTTCTGGAGCAGTTCGCCGCAAACGTATATCAGTACACGGCCTCCGTCATGGAACCGCCGTTCCCTCTCAACTCCATGGAAGAAGAAGTCCCGGCTACCGTGGAAGATTTGAAAAGCGGTTACGGAAAAGACACCCGTACGGCCATTTTCAATGCCGCCAAGGTCGAGGGCGCGGCGTCCCCGGATGAACTTCTGCGGCGGCTGGACGAAATCGAAAAAATCTACCCGCCGAGGGAAACCGAGGCGATGTATCTGCTGGACAACGCCGCCTATCTTTATTTGAAGGAAAATGAGGACGGATACGGCTATACCCTTTACGATAAGGAGAGCCTGCGGGAAACGGCAAGCGGGTTTGCCGATGAGGGCGTCAGCTCCATTCCGACCGCTTACGAACAGGCACTTGCCCTTGGGATACAAGCCCTCTCAAATAGGTGAGATCATCCTCCGCGCCGTGTTCGCCAATGAAGCTAACGCACCAAGCCCGCGTGGCATAGTTGTCCGTTGCCAAGCATAACTGTCGGACATAGCCAATCTGGTCATCTCTCGGAACTGCTGCAACTTTGTGTACGTCCTCCGCCCACATCTCGACAGATCTATAACGTAAACTATCCGTCGCAAAAACAGGCAGACTCACAACATCACAGCCCTTCTGCATCGCAACTACATCCGCCTCTACCTTCTTCTCTTTCTCATCAACTCTAACGAGCCAAAGCCCTTCTTCTCCAACAGATGGGGTCTCATTCAAAACGAGGGCACCATGACCGCCTCTTTGATAAACAGTCACTTCGAACGACGCGCCTTGGATCTCTCTCGCTCCGAGATACACATGCTGGATCCGGACTACCAGAACGGTTCCCCCTTCCTCATATCTTCTACCTGTAGTCTGTCCTTTAATGAGGTATGAGGTCATTATCTCCTCATTCCCAGTTTGAACAGCTGTCGACCTCGGGAAGCCGAGACAGTTACTACATAGACACATGACCAAACAGATACTGTATTGACTAAAGCTCATTCTCGTTCCCTTTCATTGATTAGACTCTGCCCATGGCAAATCTGCGGTGTTTAGGAGCGTGTTAACGATATCGTTCACAGCTGGTGTTGGAACCATGTTTCCGTTTGTAACTTCAGCCCATGAAGCATCGCCATCAACTCCATCTCCCGCACCGGTATACGACCAAGCACCTGTTGGCTCAACCCATGTTCCATCCCCAATAAGATTCCAGTTCAAGACAAGACGTTGAGTCAACACATCACTCGATCCGTTGACATTAGGAACAGTCGTCTTGACCGCAAAATAGACACGGTGCTCCATTGTAAGTTCATTACGATCAACCGTATCCCCATTGGTCACAATTTTGTCGGTAATGAAATTCACAGGCCCATCAAAAGTTGAGAAATCCTTATTCGGGACAGGATTGTCGTTTGGTAGTTTGAAATAATGATTTGCATCCTGAAAAGTCCACGGCAAAGTGGCAGCAGCACCAGGATCCCACAACCAGCTACCACCTTGATATCCTTCGAGTCCACCCAGATCGGAAGAGCGTCGTGTAGGGAAAG
>ENA-UOOK01001280-UOOK01001280.1-fermentation-metagenome-genome-assembly--contig:-NODE-1280-length-33185-cov-6.799728_pt1 | contig 33185 bp, 27 predicted proteins | sample MGYA00245777_ERZ724023 | MGnify/ENA primary metagenome ERZ724023 (study PRJEB28704, sample SAMN03018312) | fermentation metagenome | biome: anthropogenic terrestrial biome; feature: soil; material...
TGATGCGCGTGCGCTGCTTCACGCAGGACGACGCCCACATCTTCATGACGCCGGATCAGGTGGAGAGCGAGATCCTCGGCGTGATGGACCTCATCGACAGCTTCTACAAGGTGTTCGGCTTCGACTACAGCCTGGAGCTTTCCACGCGCCCGGAGAACTCCATGGGCACGGACGAACAGTGGGAAACGGCGACCGACGCCCTGATCCACGCGCTGAAGACGAACGGCAAGCCTTACGAGATCAATGAGGGCGACGGCGCATTCTACGGCCCGAAGATCGACTTCCATCTGCGCGATTCGCTGGGCCGCACCTGGCAGTGCGGGACCATCCAGCTCGACTTCCAGATGCCGGAGCGCTTCGACCTGACCTATACCGGCGAGGACGGCGAAAAGCACCGCCCCGTTATGCTGCACCGCGTCATCTTCGGCAGCATCGAGCGTTTCATCGCGATCCTGACCGAGCACTACGCGGGCGCGTTCCCCATCTGGCTCGCGCCGGTCCAGGTCCGGGTGCTCCCGATCCAGTCCGCCGCGCTGGCGTATGCGAAGGAAATCTCCGGCGGCCTTCAGGCCGGCGGCCTGCGCGCGGAGCTCGACGCCCGCAACGAGAAGATCGGCTACAAGATCCGCGAGGCGCAGCTCCAGAAGATCCCCTATATGCTCGTCGTGGGCGAAAAGGAAGTGCAGAGCGGCACCGTTTCCGTCCGCGGCCGCAAGTCCGGCGACCTCGGCGCCATGGCGCCGGAGGCTTTCCTGGCCAAGGCGCGGGCTGAAGTCGAAAGCAAAAAGTACGACGGCGAGTAAAGTCGTCGCCGATGGAAAGGTCCTCTCAATGCGAAAACACGCATGGGGAGGACCTTTTTGCAGCGCGAAAGCGCCGGAAAATGAAATGACGGCCTTGACGCGCGGGGCTTCCGGCGGTATCATGGCGCTGTCAGCGGCCCCGTTTTTCTCTTAAAAAGGGCTGAACAGGGAGGCCGGACCGACGCAATGGATGCAAGACCGGCATACGGCGTCACCCGGCAGGACAATCTCCGGTTGCCGCCGGGGCACCGGACAAGAAAGCAGGGAGATCCGCAATGAAGCGTGAAAAAGAGGAAGAAGAAACATGCTGTCCCGCCGGTACCGTGAGCAACGATGCGGAAAATAAAATTTTAAGCATCAGCGACGGGTCCAAACGGCTGATGTTAAAGCTGGATTACGGCGGCAAATGCCTGATCCGGGCGGCTTGGGTGAAGGAAAGGCAGGTCCTGTCCGGGGACGGCGTTTATTCCGCGGTAAAAACGGCGGATGGAACGTGGTATACGACGCGGGATTGCATGGCGAGTCCCGTCGTGAAGACGAACGGAACTACCGCGGAGGTCAGCGCCATAAGCTACGGCGGCCGCGGGATGCGGGTGGTCGAAGACTGGACGTTTACGGCGAACCGGCGGTCCGTTTCCTGGGAGATACGCAGAAGCGATATGACGGGCGGCGTTTTGTCGGACACCTGCGTCCCGGAGTGGAATTTTCAGGGCATAGACACGTGGACGGGGGCCATTCTGGACAACGGGGGAGTTGCCTGGATGAAGCTCCTGGATGCCGACGGAAGGACTTTGGGCACCCACGCCGGAAAAGTCACGTTCTGGGACAAGCGGAGCAACAGCTGCCTGGAAATCACTCCCGATCCGGGAAAAGGCGTCTTTCCTGCGGACCGCTTTACGAAACGGCCGGACGGCGCGCTTTCCTTCTGCAGCGAAATGGCTCCCGTAAAGATGACGGCAAAGTATGACTTGCAGAATTTCAGGAATGCCGACGACGTTTGGGCCCCTTTTTCCGTCGGCCCCGGAACGATCGGCGTCCGTTACGAGCTGAGCGTTCTCGACTATGACCGTGCTTTCGACATCGGCACGTTGGCCGGCCTGGACGGCTCCGCGGTCAGAGAGATGGGAAACACGATTGCCCGTTACGGAGTGATCGACAATCAACATGCCGGCCTGAACGGCTGGATGTCCGGATACGTCTGTTTACACGAGCCGTACCTGGGCAAAGTCGCCGCGGCCGTGGGGCGGCCCGATTATACGAAGGCGGTGCGGGACTCGTTCGATTTTTATAAGGATCATGCGGTACGGGAAGACGGAAGAGTGCTGCCGCGCTTTCAGTATATGCCCGGAGACGAACGGAAGGGCACGCGCACCGCATCCGGCTTCTACGAGGCGCAGTGGGGGACGCTGCTCGACAGCCAGACCGGATATGTCATCGTGGTGTCGGAGCTGTTCCATCTCAGCGGGGACATCGCCTGGGCCCGTTCGCAGAAGATTGCGTGTGAAAAGGCCCTGGACTATTTGCTGAAACGCAGCGGCCGGAACGGGCTTGTAAAAATGATGAACGGAAATACGGGCGAAAGAAAGTCCAGCGACTGGATCGATATCGTCTGGGCCGCGAATGAAAACGCTTTGGTCAATGCGGAGCTGTACGGAGCGCTGAATCAGTGGGCGGAGATCGAGGACATTCTGGGGGACGCCGGCAAAGCGGGCTTCTACCGGACGAAAGCGGAACGTCTCAAGGCCGCCTTTAACCGGCCGGTCGCGCAGGGCGGCTTTTGGGATCCCGATCGCCGGGAGTATATCTACTGGCGCGATGCGGACCAGACGATTCATGGTACGAATCTTGTGCTTCCGGTTCAGTTCGCGGCCATCGGGTACGGGGTTTGCGACGACCGGGACCGTATCGGCTCGATCCTGCGTAAAATCGAAGCCCAAATGGTCTCGGAGGGGTTGTTTTCCTGGCCTTTATGTATGGCTTCGTTTACGGCGTCGGAAACCGATACGGTATTTCCGGGTTATGAGAATGGAGACATTTTCCTTTCCTGGAATGAGCTTGGCATAAAATGCTATTCGGAATATGATCCTGCCGTCGCGGTCAAATATGTGAGGAACGTCGTCAATCAATACGAATCCGACGGCCTTGCGGCTCAACGCTATCTCAGGAAAAGCCAGACAGGGGCAGGCGACGATATTCTGGCGGGAAACTATATGACAATCGCGGGTTTGTACAGCAGTATTTACGGAGTCCATCCCTTTTATAACAGGCTTTATCTGGAACCCCACATCACGGAAGACCTGAGCGGAACGGTATTGAAATACCTGCTGCGCGGGCAGCAGTATCTCATCCGCCTGATCTCTCCGAAAAAATACCGGATTTCCGCCGGCGGCTTTACGGTCGGCCATACGAAGCCGTTTGCAGTGAGTTTGGACCGTCCCGATCGGCTCTCCTATTTCTCCGGCAACCGGAAAAGCGGAACGGTTGCGCTGGCGCGTTCCAATCATGCTTCCCTGGATGTCGACATGGCGGAATACTCCGATATCCGCCCCGCGTGGACGGAAGCGTCCGGCTCCGATACAACGGTTACCCATACTGTTTCCCAGCTGCCGCCGGATACGGGTTACCGCATCCGCGTGAACGGGATTCCTTTCCGCACGCTGGTTTCCGACCGTTCCGGAAGCCTGAGGTTCGATGCCGCTCTCTGCGCATCGGTGCAATATCGCTTTCAACTGGAGGAAGCGGCCGGCCCGGAAAGAACCGACAGCCGCGGTCGTTAACCGCCCGCGGCCGCAAATGCTTTTTTACCTGCCGAAAGTTCAAGGGACCGGGGTGCGGCAATATGCGCCGCCCGGTTCTTTTTCTTTCTTCCGGCGGATCAGGCCGGCTCCGCCTGATGCTTCCTGCGGTACTCCAAAGGCTTCATGCCGGTCAGTTTTTTGAACACGCGGGTGAAGTAGCGGTAATTGTCGAAACCGACCAGCAGGGCCACGTCGTAGATCTTGTCGTCGGTGCCCGCCAGAAGATCCTTCGACTTTTCAATGCGGACCCGGTTCAGGTAATCCACGAAATTTTCACCGGTTTCCTTTTTAAAGACATAAGAAAAGTAGGATTTGTTCAAGTGAACCTGGCCTGCTATTTTCTCGAGGCTCAGCGGATGCTGAAAGTTCGCCCGGATGTATTCCTCCGCTTTCGCCACTTCGCTCCGGCGGCTTTCCGTTTTGTTCCCTTTCTGAACGGCGTCGGAGATCTTCAGCAGAAAAGCCGCCAGCCAGTCGGCGAGATCCTCCCTGTCGCCGATGTCGTTGACGCGTTCGTAGGGAAACCCCTGCTCCCCGAGGACCGCGTCGTCGATGTCGAGATCCCGGAGCTGCTTTTCCAGGCTGGAGATCAATCTCAGATTCAGCCTTTTCACGTCTTCGATGCAGACGCGGTCCCGCTCCAGCTCCCCGTAGACGGCGGCGACGGAATCCCGTATCTCCCGCGCGCTTTTTCCGCTTTGGCATGGAACGGAGGTAATCCTCCCGATATACTCTTTCTTTTTCTCCGGCTTCAGGCGCTCGCAGAACTTCCGGGCCTCCGCGTACTGGATCATCCTGCCTTTCCCCAGGTAAAAGTCCGTCTCCGCCGCAGACGACGCCTGCCCGGCGAATTCCGCGGTCTTTTCCGTATTGGAAAAGACGTTGCTCACTCCGCATGTGACCCGGATCTTCAGCGTGTCCCAAAGGCTGCGCTGAATGAGGGACAGGACCCGGTAAACGTCGTTATTGATCGCAAAGTAGTCTTTTCCTTCCGGATAGCCGAACAGGATAAAATGCGTCTCTCCGCCGGTTTTTCCGTAGATCGCGTGGCCGCAGTTCTCCGTGATCTCGCTGATGATGTTTTCGACGGCGAAGACGAACATCTCCTCGCTCCAGTCGGAAAGGCGCTGCAGCACCTCGTAGTAGCTGTCGATTTTGATGCAGCACACGACGAGATTGTCCAGCGGCAGATCGGCGTTTGCCATCCAGAGCCGCTTTTTGATCAGGCTTTTCCCCGTGACATACCCCTTCACCAGGTCGAAGACGAGGTCGGCCTTGATGGATGGGGCGACAATGCCCGCGAAGGTTTCGAGGTTGTCGAGCTTTTCTTCCCGCGAGCGCTCGGCCGCCATCTCGTCGGCCGCCTTGCGCAGGACGGAGACCAGCTTTTCCTCATTCAGGTTCTGCTTCAGCAGGTACTCGGAGGCGCCTTCCTTCATGGCCGCGCGGACGTTGGCATAGTCGTCGTGGCAGCTCAGGACGATCACCTTGCAGCGCATCCGGCTCTTTTTCATTGCCAGAAGGGCTTCCAGGCCGCTCATCTCCGGCATTTCGATGTCCAGAAGAAGGATGTCCGGGTGCAGGCGGGACATTTTGGAGAGCGTCTCCCGTCCGTTCCCAGCCGTGGCGACAAGCTGGAATTCCGGGGCCAGGCCCGCAAACAGGTTCTTTATTTCCGCCAGGACGTTGACATCGTCGTCCGCAGCCATAACGCTATACATATTTTTTGCACCCGTTTTCTTCCTCGATGACCGGCTGGTCGATCGTCACCCGCGTCCCGTAGTTCGCCCTGCTCTGAAAACGGACCGTATAACCGTCCCCATAATAAAGCCGGAGCCTCTCCCGGATGTTTTTGATTCCGATTCCGCTGAACCGGCGGGCGGAGTTTCCGGCCTCCGCCATCCGGCTTTCCTGCATTCCTCTTCCGTTGTCTTCCACCTCAAAGAGGAGCCGGCCGCCTTTCCGGTAGGCGCGGACGACGATGAAACCGTTTTTTTTGGTCAGGTCCAGGCCGTGGATCAGCGCGTTTTCCAGGATCGGCTGCAGCAGCAGTTTCAGCGTCATGTAGGAAAGAATGTCGTCGTCGACCTCGAAAACGGTTTGGAAGCTGTTTCCGTAACGCACCGCCTGCAGATACAGGTAATCCCGCGCCAGCTTGATCTCCTCCCTCACGGGGATGAAGATGGTGTCCGGGTTGATGCTGGTGGAAAGAAGGCTGATGAGTCCGGCGGAAAGCTTGCAGATCTTCTCGTCGTGGTGCATGTTGGCGACCGCCTTGATGGTGTTGAGAAAGTTGTAGATAAAATGAGGCGTGATCTGCGCCTGCAGGAAATTCAGGTCGGACCGGCGCTTCTCCAGGCTCTCTTCCTTGACGGCGGCGAGAAGGGAGCGGATTTTTTTCAGCATGCCGTTGTAGTTCCGGGTGAGGACTCCGATTTCGTCGTTCCGGCGGACGGCGATCTCCTCGTCGAAATTGCCGTCCTGTGCGAGCTGAATGGATTTTACCAGGCGGTGGATCGGTTTCGCGAGGCTGGTCGCGAATAAAAACGACAGGAGGATGGAACCGGAAAAGCTCAGCAGGATGATCAGGGCGGATACCTTTACGGAATCCCGCGCCTGCCGCATGATATCGCTGGTATCGACTTCCGCCACATAAAACCAGCGCATTTTCGGCGAGTAAAGGTAGCGGACATATTTATTGGTTCCGCTCAGGTCGTCCGGAACGGTCCCGTCGCGCCCGCCGGACGAAAGGATCTTCCCCAGATAGGGTTTGCCGAGCTTTTTGCCGTACTGCGACGGGTTCTGCGCGTAAATCACTGTCCCGGAACGATCCACGATGTAAAGAGAATCCCGTTTTCCGGTCGCGCTGAACGCCGCGTCAAATATTTTTTGGGGGATATCGACCAGAATGGCCCCCACCGGCTGGGAGCTTTTCGAGGAGATCGCCGCCCGCGCCACCGTCATCACATAGGTGTCCCCGTTGGACTTGCTTTCAAACTCGTTCCGGTGCATCCCCAGGACCGAAGCGCATTCGGCGGAGCTCAGGCCGATGCGGTACGCGCGGAAGGAGCGGTAGTTCTCGCTCTGCGTCTCGTTGAAATTGTTGGCCGACAGGACGCCCTCACGGTCCATGCAGACGAAGATGCTGGAAATGTCTCCGTTGGAGGCCTGCATCGTCGCAAGGTATTTTTCGAGTTCCATCTGGCTCAGGATTCCGGCCGCGCGGTCGTCGGCGTCGTAACTCTGGATCGCGGACCGCGCCATGATCTGCAGGCTGATCTTGTCGGCGTCGCCGACGACGTCCTCCACGGAATTGCTCATCTGGCCGAGCAGGCTGGAGGAATACACGGTAAGCTGTTTCTGATAAATGCTCATGGCGTTCAGGTTGGTCGTGCTGCCGATGAGAATGGTCGGGATCAGGGAGGTGAGGATCATCGCGGCCATAATTTTGGACTTCAGCGAAAGATCCTGGACTTTTTTCCACAGGGCTGAAAAAACGGAATGCTTCCGGACAAGCATGGTTGGCGGGCTCCTTCCCAACTCTCCGTCCGCGTGGCGCCGCAGCGGAGGAATTTCGTGAATTTCCTTTTATTATACTGCCGGAAAACCGCAAAAGAAAGATAATGTGTCGAAAGCAATGTGCACGTTTTTTATAATGTTTGTGCACATTGTTTTATCCAGGCGTATTTAAAAAGCACCATTTCCCGACGAAAATCGCATTTGGAGAAAGGACCGTGCCTCCGACGACCGGCGACCCCGCGGCTTTTTCCGCCGCGGGGCGGAAACGGACCGGCGTCGGGCTTTCCCGGCAGGAGAGAATCCACAGCCATTTTATCGGATATTGTCAACAAAAAAATAGATACGGTCCCATATGAATTGAACAAATATCCCAAAATATTTGCACACGGTCATAAATATTGTGAATTTTAATTTTGCGGCAGGTCTCTTATAATAAAAATGGAAAAGTTGCATGGGAGGGAATGGGATGAAGAAAAGCAGCACAAAAAAAAGCCCGGAGGCCGTTCTCAGCCGCCGGCAGAGGTCCCGGAAAGAGCTTTGGGCACAGAGGATTCTGTTCCTTCTGCTTCTTCCGGCAGTAGTGCAGACCCTGCTTTTTTGCTACAAGCCGATGTACGGGGTCGTGATCGCATTCCAGAATTACGACATTCTGAAAGGCATCTGGGGAAGCCCCTTCATCGGCTTTGGAAATTTTCAAAAATTCCTCTTTCGCTCGGATTTCATGGACGCGCTGCGGAATACGGTCGGCATCAGCACCCTCGGCCTGCTGGTCGGCTTTCCGCTTCCCATTCTCTTTGCCATTCTGGTCAACGATTTCGAGCACCGCCGTTTCGGAAAATTCGTTCAGTCGGTCACTTATCTGCCGCACTTTCTCTCGTGGGTGATTGTGGCCGGCCTGGTGTACCGGATGCTGGATGAACACACCGGTATCGTCAACCAGATGATCGCGGCGTGCGGCGCGGACAGAATCCCGTTCATGCGGGACCCGTCCAAATTCTGGGGGGTGTTCACGGTTTCGGGCCTGTGGAAGGAAATGGGCTGGAACTCCATCCTGTACCTGTCCGCCATGGCCGGCATCAGCCCCGAGCTGTACGAAGCCGCCAAGGTGGATGGGGCCAACAGGCTCCAGTGCACATGGCATGTGACGCTGCCCGGCATCATGCCGACCGTCGTCATCATGCTCATCATGTCGCTCAGCGGCTTCTTCTCCACCTCTTTCGACGCGCTGTACCCCATGCGCAACGCCATGGTTGCGACCGCCTCGGACACGATCGACATCTACTCTTACTTCCGGGGCATCCAGATGGGCGAGTACGGCTACGCGACGGCCATCGGTCTGTTCCAGTCCGTCCTGGCCATCGTCATCCTGTTCTCGGCCAACAAAGCCCTGAAAAAGTCGACCGGATATTCCATCTTTTAGGAAAGGAGCGAATCTTTTGGCCCGGAAGAAAATCTCAGCCTTCGACCTCGTCGTGTCCGTCCTTTTCGCGCTGCTGTGCTGCACGTCCCTGTACCCGTTTCTCTACGCGCTGTCCTATTCCCTGAGCGACGGGCAGCTCGCGCAGGAAAACCCGGTCGTCCTTTTCCCGCGGGGCTTCACCTGGCTGAATTACCAGGCGATCTTCTCGGACAACCGGATGCTGAAAGGGCTGCTGGTCTCCGCGTCCCGCACGGTTTTCGGCACGGCCCTCGCGCTTGCGGTAACCGGGGCCTGCGCCTACGCCATGTCCAGACCATACCTGAAGTTCAAAAAGGTTTTTTACATATTCTTTCTCATCCCGATGTATTTTTCGGGCGGCATGATCCCGGGGTTCCTGAACATCCGCGACCTGCACCTCATGGACAATTACCTCGTCTACATTTTTCCGGGGTGCTACTCCACGTTCAACATGTTCCTGATGCGGTCCTACATGGACACGATCCCGTCGAGCCTCGACGAGGCGGCGCGGCTGGACGGCGCGGGGGAAATGAAAATCTTTACGAAAATTTACGTGCCGCTCTGCAAGCCCGTCATCGCGACGATCGCGCTGTTCGTGGGCGTCGGGCAGTGGAATTCCTGGTACGACGCGATGCTGTACATCACCAATCAGGACCTTTACCCGCTGCAGATGATCCTGCAGAAGATCCTGCAGGAGAACCAGCAGACCAGCGCGGCGTCCCTCTTCCTTGCCGGCATGGGAAACGAAGCCAGCAAGCTTACGGCGGAGACGTACACCATGGCCGTGCTGATCGTCACGACGCTGCCGATCGTGTTCATCTACCCGTTCGTGCAAAGATATTTCATCAAGGGCATGACGATCGGCGCCATCAAGTCCTGAAGGACGCTTCCGCTTTTCGCGCGCGGTTCGGCGCTTTTTGTCCGGGAATCGTTTTCCGTCGGCATCTATATCCATAAATTTTTGAATGGGGGAGTATGTTTATGAAATTCGGGAAAAAAGCTCTGGGCAGGGTTTTATCCGGCGTGCTTGCCGCCGGCATCCTCGTTTCTTCCACCGCATGCGGCGGCCCCGCGGCAAATGCCAACGCGTCCGCCGGGAGCGAAAGCGCCGGCGGAAAACCGCCGCTGCTGACGCTCAGCGTGTACCTCAGCGGGTATGACAGCCTTCCGGCACACGCCGAAGAAGCGGACGACGTCGTGGCAAAGTACATTCTCGACAAATTCAACATCAAAATCGGAAAGACCTATGCCAACGAGGGCATGACAAAAAAACAGCGGATCAATCTTTTCGTCGCGTCGGGGACGCTTCCGGACCTTTGCTTCGACATCAACGACAACGCGACGTTTCCCTCCACCGGCCTCGTGGCGGACCTGACGGACCTCATCCCGAAGTACTGCCCGAACCTGATGAAGGAATGGCCGAAGGAAGAATGGAAAATCGCCCAATACAACGGTCGGCTCTACTGTTTCCCGTCCGTGCTGGTTAACGCCAGCGACCCCAAGTATCAGGACGATATTTACACCAATCCGGCGGGCAACTGGGCCGGGATCTACACAACCGAGAACACGCTGAAAAAGTGCGGCTATTCCTTCACTTCGTGGGATAAGCTTGTGGAAAAAATCAATACGACGCAGAAAAAGCCGACAGAAGAGGACTTCGCCGTCACGCCGGCCATCAAGACGCCGGAGGATTTCGAGGAATTCCTGAAAAAGATCCGGACCGCCTATGGGAATGACGTGATCCCGTTCGACACCTGGATCGCATTGGAGCCGCATATGGGCACCATGTTCGGCCTTACCTGCGGCCAATGGGCGTACGATGAAAAGACGCAGAGCGTATTTTCCGGTCTTGCGGCGCCCAACGCGAAGAAGTACTGGCAGTGGTTCAACCGGATCTACACGGAGGGCCTGCTGAACCCTGATTTCGCGGTGGAAAAGGACGAACAGCGTCAGGAAAACATCGTGAACGGAAAGATCAAATGCTGGATGCAGCAGACGGACCTTAAGGCGATCCAGACCGCGGTCAAAAAGAGGGATCCGAACGACTCCGTCCATATGATTCCGCTCCCGCAGGAGGAAGGCACCACGAGCCCGGGCATCGACGTGGGCTCCACGGCGACGTTCCGCTACTATATCAATAAAAATTTCAGCGATATCCCGCGTCTGCTCAAGTTCTTCGACTGGACGCAGTCCGACGAATACCACAGCCTCGTCAACTGGGGAACCAAGGAGATGGGCCTGTATACGACGAATTCCGAAGGCAAGAAAGTCTTCAAAAACAACGATCTCTATCTGGCCCTCAAGAACGGCGACAATGACAAGCAGATGCAGTACATGAAAAAATACGGCCTTCTGGGTTATTCTATTTTTAACCTCTGCGTGCCGAATGGCGGCTATGACACCCAGGGCTGGGCGAGGAGCTACCCGTTTTCCGCCAACAATACGGATCCCCATTACCTTTCCGTTTTCGTCAGCGACAAGGGCCTGAACTGGAAAGGGACTCTGCTGAACGGGGTGGACGACGTGACGCAGGCGGCGAATAACTGGTATGCGCAGACTTTCGAGCAGCAGCTTTCTCCGAAGCTGTTCGCGGCGAAAACCCCCGAGGAATTCGACAAGGCGTGGGACACGGTCATGAAGGACTGGGATGAAAATTCCAAGTACGCAGAAGCCCAAAAGGAAATGGAACAGGAATTCGCCAAGATGGGCTTCTCCGTTAAGTCCGCGTCATCCAAATAAAGCGGTTTTCCTTTTTTCTTGATGATAAGAGCATTTTCTGATTTTCATTTTTCCTCTTTCCAAACGGGCCGCAGGCGCGGCTCGGACAGAAACGGGCCGGACTTTCCCCGAAAACGGGAAGGTCCGGCCCGCCCTTTGCCCGGTTTTCCGCCGCGTCAGCCTTTCCCGCCCGGGGACACTTTTTTCACGGCTTCCGGATACCCGCGGCCGTTTCAGTCGTCCGGCTCCAGGCGGCTCGTCCGCGTCCGCAGCCCCTTTTTTGCCTGGAAAGCCGCAGCGGACGTGCTCAGACTTTCTGCCCGTAAATGCCCTGGACGGACACCTCGCCGGAGAAGACGGTCTCGGACGAGCCGTCCGGCAGGCGGACGATCAGCTCGCCCTCGGGGGAAATATCCGCCGCTTCCGCGACGACGCGGCGGCCTCCGCGCTGGAAGGAAACCGGTTTGCCGAGCGTGACGCAGCCGGACTTGTACTCCTCCAGGAACGCCGGCGTCAGGCCGAGGGCGTTTTTCTTCAGCAGGCTTTCCATCCGGCGCAGAATCTCCTGCAGGAGCGCCACGCGGCGGACCGGTTTCCCGGTTTCCAGGCGCAGCGAGGTCGCTTTTTCGCGCAGCGCCTCGGGGAAAGACGTTCCGTTGCAATTCACGCCGACGCCGATCACAACGAATTCCACGCGTTCCACCTCGGCGCTCATCTCCGTGAGGATGCCGCAGACCTTTTTCGCGCCGATCACGATGTCGTTCGGCCATTTGATCTTTGCCGGCAGGCCCGTGAGCTCCCGCACGGCCCCGCAGACGGCGAGGCCCGCGAGCAGGGTGGCCGCGGAAATACGGACGGGCAGCACGCCGGGGCGCAGCAGCACGGAAAACCACAGACCGGTCCCGGCGGGCGAGACCCAGGTGCGCCCCAGGCGGCCCTTGCCGCCCGTCTGCTGCTCGGAGACGAACACGCTGCCGCCCGGCGCCCCCGCGAGGGCGCGCCGCTTTGCTTCCTCATTGGTGGAATCGATGCTGCCGAAGCAGAAAACGGTTTTCCCCAGCGCCTCCGTTTCAAGCCCCGCCGTGATCTCCTCGGGCGAATACCGGTCCGGGCACGAAACGAGGCGGTAGCCGCGGTTTGTCGCGGAATCGATCCCGTAGCCCTCCGCGCGCAGCCGGGCAACGTCCTTCCAGACCGCCGCGCGCGTCACGCCGAGCAGCGCGCTCAGCTCCTCGCCCGACACATAGCCGCCGCTCTCGCGCAGACGCCGCAGGATCCGTTCTTTCGCAGTCATTGAAAACCGCCCGCCTTTCCCATTTCCGTCCCATTATAACTGCTGCGCGCCCTGCGCGCAAGCGGAACCGGCATGTTGCGCGCAGACCCGTTTCGTGCTATATTCGTGGTAGCGAACCAACAGGAATGAAGGGAGCGATTGAAATATGACGGAAGAAGAAAAAAGAATTGCCGCGGGGGTATTGTTTTGTCCCGGCGACGCGGAGCTGCGCGCCGAAAAGCTGCGCTCGCACAACCTGTGCGAGGAATACAGCCGCACTTTTGAGGACGAGACGGAAAAGAGGTCCAAACTGCTGGCGGAGATCCTCGGCGCGCTGGGCGCGGGAAGCTTCCTGCAGGGGCCGATCTTTTTCCATTACGGGAAGCACACGCACATCGGGGCGCGCTTTTTCGGCAATTACAACCTGACCGTGCAGGACGACGCGGAGGTCACGATCGGCGACGACTGCAATTTCGGCCCGAACGTGACGATCGTGACGCCGGTTCACCCCATGCTTCCGGACGAGCGGCGCATGATGCTGAACCAGGACGGTGAGCCTAAGCGTCTGTGCTACGCGAAACCCGTGCATATCGGGAACGACTGCTGGTTCGGCGCAAACGTTCTCGTCTGTTCGGGCGTTACGATCGGCGACGGCTGCGTGATCGGCGCGGGCAGCGTGGTGGTGAGGGACATCCCGCCGCTCTCATTCGCGGCGGGGGACCCGTGCCGCGTCATCCGCACCATTACGGACAAGGACAGCATGGCGAACAAGCCGGAGCTGCTGGGCGGCTGCAGCGTGATGCGGCCGGGCCGCGGGTGAGCGCCGTCTTTCGTTGGGAGAACGGTGGAATCCCCGTGCGATCCGTGGTATAATAATCAAGAAACAAGAAACGGTGGGCGGCGGGAAGCGCGCCGCTCCGGCCGGGAAAAGAGGCGGCGCTGTGGACGTAAGACCGGGCGACCTGCTGCAGATGAAAAAGCCCCATCCATGCGGATGCCGTATGTTTCTCGTGCTCCGCTCCGGCATGGATTTTAAGATCCGCTGCACTAAATGCGGCCATGAAATCATGGTGCCGCGGCTGAAATGCGAAAAGAACATCCGGAAAATCATCCGCGAAAAGACGGAGGACGGGTGATAACTCCCTTTTGCCGAGCGAAGCCTTTGAAATTTTGAAAACGCAAAAGGGAGAATCTCCGTGTTTGAGAACCTGAAAATTTTTGAAAAGCGATACGAGGAGCTGGGCAGGCGGCTTTACGACCCTTCCGTCGTGTCCGATCCCGCGGCGTACCGCGACGCCGTGAAGGAATACAAGAGCATCGAGCCGATCGTGGACGCCTACCGGGCCTACCGCAAAACGCTCGACGACGAGGCGGACGCCCTCTCCGTGCTCGAGGACGGCGAAGCCCGCGATCTGCGCGGGGCGGCCGAGGAGGAGCTGAGCGAGGCGCGCGCGGAGCGGGAAAGGCTCGCCGGGGAGCTGAAGATCCTGTTGCTGCCGAAGGACCCCAACGACGAACGCGACGTGATCGTCGAGATCCGCGCCGGGGCCGGCGGCGAGGAAGCGGCGCTCTTCTCGGCCGTGCTGTACCGCATGTACGCGATGTACGCCCAGCGCAGGGGCTGGAAAACCGAAATCCTGAACGCAAACGAAACGGAGCTCGGCGGCTTCCGGGAGATCAGCTTCGCGGTCGCCGGCGCGGGCGCTTACTCGCGCCTGAAATACGAGAGCGGCGTGCACCGCGTGCAGCGCGTGCCTGAAACCGAGCAGCAGGGCCGCATCCACACCTCCACGGCGACGGTCGCCGTCCTGCCCGAAGCGGACGACGTCGAGGTCGAACTGAACCCGAAGGACCTGCGCATCGACACCTACCGCTCCAGCGGCGCGGGCGGCCAGCACATCAACAAGACCTCCTCCGCCATCCGCGTCACGCACATCCCCACGGGCCTCGTGGTCGAGTGCCAGGACGAGCGCAGCCAGTACAAGAACAAGGACCGCGCGCTGAAGATCCTGCGGTCGCGCCTCTATGCGATGAAGCAGAAGGAACAGGACGACCGCGTCGCGGCGGAGCGGCGCTCGCAGGTCGGGACGGGCGACCGCTCCGAGCGCATCCGCACCTACAACTATCCGCAGAGCCGCGTGACGGACCACCGCATCGGCCTGACGCTTTACCGCCTGGACGACGTGCTGAACGGCAACCTCGACATGGTCGTGGACCCGTTGATCGCCGCCGACCGCGCGGAAAAGCTCAAGAAAACCGAAACCGGCTGAACGGAGCTTTTCCGCCGAATCTGACAGAGAAAGAGGAATGAGAGAACCCGATGCAAACCCTGCTGCTGAAAGCCGACAACCCGGCCGACGTGGAGACCGCCGCGCGCATCCTGCGCGGCGGCGGTCTCGTCGGCATGCCCACGGAGACCGTCTACGGCCTGGCCGCAAACGCGCTCGACGCGCAGGCCGTGGCGAAGATTTTCGTCGCCAAAGGCCGCCCGCAGGACAATCCCCTCATCGTGCACATCTCGCAGTGGGAGCAGATCTTCCCGTTGGTCAGGCGTGTCCCGGAGAGCGCGAAAAAGCTGGCCGGCGCCTACTGGCCCGGCCCGATGACGATGGTCCTGGAAAAATCCGGCCGGATCCCGGACGTGACGAGCGCGGGGCTGCCCACCGTCGGCATCCGTTTCCCCTCGCACCCGGCGGCGCGGGCGCTCATTTCCGCGGCGGGCGTGCCCGTCGCGGCCCCTTCCGCGAATATCTCCGGCTTTCCCAGCACGACCACCGCCGAGCATGTGATGCGCGACATGGGCGGGAAGATCGACGCCGTCCTCGACGGGGGGCCCTGCGGCGTGGGCGTGGAATCCACCATCGTCACGCTCGCCTCGGACCCGCCGCGCCTGCTCCGGCCGGGCGGCGTCACGCTGGAGCAGCTCCGCGCGGTGCTCGGCCGCGTGGATGTGGACGGGGCCGTGATGAATCCATTGCCGAAGGGCGCGCGCCCCCTCTCGCCCGGCATGAAGTACAAACATTACTCGCCGAAGGCGAACGTCATCATCCTGAACGGGAGCGAGAGGGCCTACCTCGATTACGTGAACGCGCACCGGGAACCGGGCGTGGCGGCGCTGTGCTACCGCGGCGAGGAAAAGGCGCTGCGCGTGCCCGCCGTGTGCTACGGCGCCGAGACGGACTGCCGCGAGCAGGCGCGCGAGCTTTTCGAAGCGCTGCGTCGCCTGGACGACATCGGCGCGAAAACCGTCTACGCCCGCTGCCCGGAGCCGCGCGGCGTGGGCCTTGCGGTCTACAACCGCCTGATGCGCGCCGCCGGATTCGAGGTGGTGTCCGTTGGATAAGCCCGTCATCGGCCTGACAGGCCCCACCGGCGCGGGAAAGACGACCGTGGCCGCGGCGTTCCGCAGGCACGGCTGCGCCGTCGTGGACGCCGACCGCATCGCGCGGGACGTCGTGAGCCGTCCGCAGTGCCGGGACGGCCTGCGGGCGGCCTTCGGCGGGGAGATCTTCCGCCGGTACGGCAGCCTGGATCGCCGGAAGCTTGCGGAGGTCGCGTTCTCCTCTCCGGAAAACACGAAAAAGCTCAACGCCGTCACGCATCCCGCGATCATCGCCGAGAGCGAAAAGAAGATCGCCGCTGCCAGGGCGGGCGGTTGCCGCGCCGTGATCCTCGACGCGCCGCTGCTTTTCGAGAGCGGGGCCGAGCGCCTCTGCGACGCCACCGTCGCGGTCATCACGCCGGATGCGTCCCGCCTGCGGCGCATCATCGCGCGCGACGGTCTCCCCGAAGCGACCGCCAGGGTGCGCATGGCCGCGCAGCACGGCAACGGCTACTTCCGCGCGCGCGCGGATTACCTTTTCGACGGGGACGCGGAGTGGCGGTTCTTCTACCCCGCGGCGGAGGCGTTGCTCAACCGGATTCTGGGGGACCTGAATGAAAAAGCGTAGGAGAAACTATCCCCTCGCCTTTGCCGGAATCGCCGTGCTGATCGTCGCCGCGGTTTTTCTGCTGCGCTGGGGGCACGAGCGGCTGCTTAAATCCATGTACCCCCGCACCTATGCGGAAATCGTTTCCGAGCAGGCAAGGGAAAACGGCCTGGACCCCAACCTCGTCTACGCCGTCATCCGGCAGGAGAGCGGGTTCCACGCGGACGTGGAATCCGGCGCGGGCGCGATCGGCCTGATGCAGCTCACGCCGGACACTTTCGAGTGGCTGCAGCGGAAGGAGGGCGCGCAGACCGCGCTTTCCCCCGACGCGCTGACGCAGCCGGACGTGAACGTCCGGTACGGCTGCCGGTTCCTCGCGCTGCTGCTGAAAAAATACGGCGTGCGGCGCACGGCCCTCTGCGCCTACAACGCCGGCATGGGTCGGGTGGACTCCTGGCTCGGCGACGCGAGCGTGTCCAAAGACGGCAGGAATCTCGACGCGATCCCTTACGCGGAGACGCGCAACTATGTGGAACGGGTGGAGGAAAGCTACCGCCAGTACCAGGATCTTTACTCCAAATGATTTTCCGTCCGGCCAACCGTATCCGGTGCCGGCGCATGAAAAACACACGAAGAGGAGTGCTATTATGGCAGACAAAAAGGAAAAGCCGCAGGACGACGTAAAGGAATTGACGGAAAAACTGCTCGTCACCCGGAAAAACGGCTGCACGCAGGTTTCCGGCAAGACGCTGGAAACAGCCGACAAGTACTGCGAAGGCTACAAGGCCTTTCTGAACGCCGCAAAAACGGAGCGCGAGGTCGTCTCCTTCGCCGTAACGGAAGCGGAAAAAGCGGGGTTCGTCCCGTTCGAGCACGGCAAAAAATACGCGGCCGGCGAAAAGGTATACTGGAACAACCGCGGCAAGGCGGTCATCCTCGCCGTCATCGGCGAAAGGGGCTGCCGCGACGGCGTGCGCATCGCGGCGGCGCATATCGATTCCCCGCGCCTCGACCTCAAGCCCCACCCGCTGTATGAGAAGGACGGCGTCTCGCTCTTCAAGACGCACTACTACGGCGGCATCAAAAAGTACCAGTGGACGACCATTCCGCTGGCAATGCACGGCCGCGTAGTGCTGAAAAACGGCAGGCGCGTGGACATCTGCGTGGGTGAGCGCGAGGGAGATCCGCAGTTCACCGTGACCGACCTGCTCCCCCATCTGGCGGAAGAGCAGATGAAAAAGACGCTGGCCAAAGGCGTGGAGGGCGAGAACCTCAATATTTTCGTCGGCAGCCGCCCGGTGCGCGCCGATAAGGGCGACAACCTTGTGAAGCTGGCCGTGATGAAGATCCTGAACGAAAGGTACGGCATGACGGAAGAGGATTTCGTCTCCGCCGACATCGAGTTCGTGCCCGCCTTCCGCGCCGCGGATGTCGGCTTCGACCGCAGCATGGTAGGCGCTTACGGCAACGACGACCGCGTGTGTGCCTACCCGGCGCTCACGGCCGCGCTGCACGCGAAAAAGCCGACAAACACCATCGTGACCGTCCTGGCCGACCGCGAGGAAATCGGCAGCTACGGCAACACCGGCCTCGAGTCCGAATTCCTGCGCTATTTCATCGCCGACCTGGCCCAGGCGGAGGGCATGAAGGCGCGCCATGTGCTCAGCCGCTCCAAGTGCCTTTCCGCGGACGTGACCGCCGCCCTCGACCCCACCTACGAGGACGCCTATGAGACAACCAACGCCTGCTATGTGAACAGCGGCGTCGGTGTATGCAAATACACGGGGGCGCGCGGCAAGAGCGGCACCAGCGAGGCAACCGCCGAGTATGTGTCCGAGGTGCGCTCCCTGTTTGAAAAGAACGGCGTGCTCTGGCAGATCGGCGAGATGGGCCGCGTGGACCTCGGCGGCGGCGGCACCGTCGCGCTGTATATCGCGGGCCTGAACGTGGACGTCATCGATATCGGCGTGCCGGTGCTCTCGATGCACTCGCCGTTCGAGCTCGTTTCCAAGCTGGACGTCTACATGACGTACAAAGGCATCCTCAGCTTCTACGAGGCGGAATGACCCGGCTCCGAGGAAAAAAACGTGCCCTACAAGCGGGTTCCCTTGCCTGCGCGGCCGCGTCTCCCGCTTACCGCCCGCTCGGAAAAGATGGGGTCGTTTGCGGCGGCGCCCATTATTACAGCCGCAGGGACCGGCAGCTCCAGATGGATTACGCGCGCACCCTGTAAAGGGGTCCCCGTTTACCCGCCCGGAACCGGCTTGGGCGCGCGGCAAGATCCAGAAGTGGTAAGAAAGGACGGTCCCGGATGGCGAGACTGATTGTAGAAGCCTGTTGCGGTTCCGCGGACGATGTGATCGAGGCGCAAAAAGGGGGCGCAGACCGCGTGGAGCTCAACTCCAGCCTTTCCATGGGCGGGTTGACGCCCTCTCTGGGGGAACTGAAGGTTGCGAAAGCGGAAACGGACCTTCCCGTCATGGCGATGATTCGCCCGCGGGAAGCCGGCTTTTGTTACACGGGGGAGGAGTTCCGGAGCGCCATGCTGGACGCGGAGGCGCTGCTGGCAAACGGCGCCGACGGCATCGTGTTCGGTTTTCTGAATGCGGACGGCACGGTGGACGTTGCCCGTTGCCGGGAGATGACGCGGCTGGCCGGCGGGCGGCAGACCGTATTTCACCGCGCCATCGACGTCGTGCCCGACTGGCGGACGGCGCTGGACCAGCTTTGCGGGCTCGGCGTGACGAGAATCCTGACCAGCGGGCAGCGCGCATCCGTTCTCGACGGGGCGCGGACCGTGGCCGGGATGATCCGGTACGCGGCCGGCAGGATCGAGATCCTGCCGGGGGGCGGCATCCGCAGGCACAATGTGAAGGAAATTATCGCAAGGACCGCTTGCTCGCAGGTCCACGTTTCCCCGCATAAGGTCTGTCCGGACACCTCCGCGGCCGCGAACCCGGAAATCCATTTCGGCTCCGCCGATTCCCGCGAGGACCGCTACCGGCTGCTGGACGCGGACGAACTGAGAGAGATCCGCAGGACGGTTGCCGCGGGTTGAACAAAAACGCCGGGAACCGGGAAAAAGCTTTTATCTCAGGCGGATGGACCGGCGGCTTTGCGGAAGATGAAAGGGAAACCGCCTTCCCGCGGTGAAATGAACTGCGCCCCATCGTTAGCCGGCATGATATGCCGAAAACGGTCGGGGCGCTTTTTGTGCCCCGTGAAACCCCCCGGCTATGCCGGGGTGTTCAGAAGAGCTTTAGCGTTGAACAAAAATGTAAGCTAAACCTTACCATAATTCTTCCGTTTCGCTTTCAAAGCAAAAATAGTCGGCTTCCATGAAACGAGAAGGGCTTTGGCAGGGAGGGGGCGCAGCCCCCTCCCGTATCGATCCCCCTTCCGCACCGAATTGCTTTCGATATTTTGTTCTGCTTTGTGTGCGGGAGGGGGCAGGGGGTGAGAGGGACTGTTGCAAGCGTAAAAAAGCCCCGAGCGCCTTGAGGCGCTGCCAGTAAAACAGGGCTTTGCCCGCATATGAAGAACCCCCGGCTGTGCCGGGGGGTAACGATTGGCGGGATCAGCCGCACGTAATGAGGTATTTTCCCTTTGCGCGCAGCCCGGGGTCGGAAAGAATTGCGGGAAGCTTTTCCACGGGGGCCACCGCATGAACCATCGAGCTTACGTCGATCTTCCCGGATTCGATCAGCGCGAGCGCCCGCGAAAACGTATAGGGATTGATATAGGAGGCTTTCAGCGTGATCTCCTTTTTGAACAGTTCGAACGGTCTGATTTGGACCGTGTCGGCGGGCGCCGTCAACCCGAACATCATGACGATGGAATGCCGGCCGGCGATTTCGACCGCCGTGCCGATCGTGCCGGTTTTGCCGACGCACTCGATCACGGTTCCGACGCGCTGAACACCGGCAGCCGCGAGCGCTTTTGGCACGTCGCAGCCCGTCGGATCCACGGCGACGTCGGCGCCGAGGCTCAGCGCCTGTTTGCGCTTGCTTTCGACCGGTTCGACGGCGATGATTTTTGCGGCGCCCCGCAGTTTGGCCAGCTGGATCATGATCAGGCCGATCATCCCGCAGCCGATGACGGCCACCGTGCCGCCGCACTCGATGCCGCACAGGTCGATGCCGTGGATGCAGCAGGAAACCGGCTCCGTCATGGCGGCTTTTTCATAGGTCAGCTCTTTCCCGAACTTGTAGACCTGCGATTCGGGCACCGCGCAGTACTCGGCATATCCGCCGTCGACCGTTGTGCCGATGCCCACCATGTGCTCGCAGAAGTGGCCGATCCCGCTTCTGCAGTAATCGCACTGCCCGCACAGCTTGTTGGGATCGACGCACACCCGGTCGCCGGCCGAAACGCCGCTTACCTTTGCGCCCGCGCGGATTACCTCGCCGGAAAATTCATGCCCCAGAACCGTGTGCGGAGGACTTTTGGCCGCTCCCTCGTCTCCGTTGAAGATATGGACGTCGGTGCCGCATACCCCGCAGGCATGGACCCGGATCAGGACGTCCCGTTCGCCGATTTCGGGCATTGGGATGTCCTCAATCCGGATATCGTGCTTTCCATAGAAAACTGCCGCTTTCATTCGATATGCCTCCCATTTTATGATGTTGATTTCAGGCAGCGGTTTGGAAACCTGAGCATCCGCTGCATCCTTCCTTTTTCAGACCGGTAGAGGCGCTTTCCTCTTCCGGGTTCCCCGTTCCCGGCAGATGACGCGGCACGGGAAACGGCATTTGCAGCGATCGATCCGCGCTGCGGATTCTTCTTTTATGCTAATACTTTTTTCTTCCATAATTATTACCATGGGGAAATATTCGACCAGTCCACCTGGCTGCTCTATCTGCGCTCCCGGACGGAGCTTTTCCATACGATCCGGCGTAGCGCTTCCAGACGCTTTTCGGCAGGCCTCCGGTTTTCCGGCATAAGCGGCAAAATATGTCGAAAAAATCGCCAAAATTTTATAAAAGTCATTCATATTACAACTGATGTGCCGATATTACTATTGGTAATTTTTTTGGAGAAAGATAGAAAAACCGTTCCCCGATGAAAAAAGGAAGGATATCATGCTGAAGAATTTAAAAATCGCAAAAAAGGTTCTGCTGGGCTTTTTGCTTTCCATCTTTGTGACATGCGCCGTCGGGTCCATGGGGATTATCGGGTTGTCCCGGATCAGCGTCGCGGACCAGTCTTTGTACAGTCAGCAGACCGAGCCGCTGCAGTACATTGCAAAAATGATCGAGACGCTGCAGAAGATCCGCATCGATGAAAGGAACGCGATGATTTACGCGGGCAATTCCTATAAAATCTCCGGACTGGAGTCTGATCTTGAAGCCTGTGATTCCACGTTCCGCGAAAACGAAAGCAAATACTTGTCGGCGCTTCGGTCGGCCGAAGAAACCAAACTGATCGGCGAAGCGAAGGAAGAGTATGAAAAGAACTTTCTTCCGGCAGCGAAAGAGGTCATGAAATATGCTTCTTCCGGAAGCATGCAGCAGGCGAATTCCACGATGGTCGGCGCCTCCGCCACCGCCGATAAGATACTCGCCGCATATGACCGGATCTTTCAGAACGCCAGCAGCGACGCGCTGGAAAAAAGCCGCAGCAATAGGGACTTATTCCTGACGATGACCGCCGTCCTGATCGCGGTCATCGCCACCGGCGTGGTCGTCTCGGCCGTGCTTTGCGCGGCCATTATCCGCTCCATCCGGGAGCCGATGAAAGAGCTGGAAGACGTATCGGGGCGTTTTGCGGACGGCGTCCTGACGGCGAGGATCGGCTATGAATCCAACAATGAGATCGGTGCGGTGGCAAAGTCGCTGAACTTTGCCTTCGCGAGGACAAACGGGGTCGTGCGGGAAGTTTCGGACATTTTGACCAGCATCTCCAAAGGCGATTGCTCCTGCGCGAAAGTGCGTGAATACAGGGGGAGCTTCAAGCCGATTTCCAATGCCCTGAACACGATCCTCGACGAGCTGAACCGCATCTTTTCCGACATCCTGAAATCCGCAGACCAGGTGGACGGCGGTTCCAAGCAAGTTTCCGACGGCGCGCAGGAATTGGCGCAGGGCGCAAGCGAACAGGCGGGTTCCGTCGAGCAGCTCTCCGCCTCCATCTCGGACGTTTCCGAAAAGGTAAAGAATAATGTGGAGCGGATCAATACAATCGCGGAGGGCATCCATTCCGCCTCGGAGGAAGCCGACCGGGGCGGCGGGGCCATGCGGCGCCTGCTCGGCTCGATGGCGGAGATCCAGGAAGCCTCGGATGAAATCGGCAAAATCAATCAATCGATCAACGACATCGCGTTTCAGACAAACATCCTTTCCCTGAACGCAGCCGTTGAAGCCGCGCGGGCGGGCGAAGCGGGAAAGGGATTTGCCGTTGTCGCCGATGAGATCCGCAGCCTGGCGGCGAAATCGGCGGATGCGGCGAAGCAGACCTCGGCTCTGATCGACAATTCGGCGCGAAAGGTCGAAGAGGGGAAGAAAACCGCCGATGGAACGGCCAAATTGCTTTCCGGAATTATAGCCGGGATCAAAGACGTCAACGGATTGGTGGAGAGCGTACGGGAAGCCTCCAACGCGCAGTCCGCTTCCATCGGCCGGATCACGCGGGGGATCGGACAGGTTTCCGGCGTGATCCAGACGAATTCCTCCGCCGCGGAGGAAAGCGCGGCGGCCAGTGAAGAGCTTGCCGCCCAGGCGGATGCCCTGAAGGAAACGGTGCACGGGATCCGGCTCAGGAGCTCCGGCGGACAGCCGGAATTGCTTACGGAGGCCGCAGGGGACAGCCGATAAAAACACCCGTCGCGACCCATGCGCCAAATTTCGTATCTTTATCCGCTTTTATCACCCGGGGCCTCGGGCAATCGGCCTCTCAGCGGCGGAAAGGGGCTTAGCGGCAGGATCACGGACCGCCTCATATCCGAATAAACAGTGTTCCGGACCCTCGCGCGCGGCATATGGTAATGGTGGGTCGGCCGAAACCGTTTTGCGGGAGCCGGAATGCGTACGGGGAAAGAGACGCTTGCACACAACTGGAATATTCACCGGAAGAAAGTGAAAATAAACGGATGCACTGAATCGTGCATACCATGGTGAGTGAGGATTTCCAGTCCTTTTATGTTATGGAGATCCAATTTATTCTAGTGATGTGATTGTATTGAACAACATGAATAGAAATTATATCCCCGGATGTTCGGAAAAAAGAGAGAATGGCGAAAACAGCTACAGATGCTGTGCTGCCGGACCCTCTGATCCGAATTTCCATAACTGTGTCGGAGAACGCGGTCCTACGGGACCGGACGGCCCCCGCGGCTCGAAAGGCGATCCCGGCTGCCCCGGTCCGAAAGGCGATATCGGGTATCGCGGCCCTCCGGGCCCGGCGGGACCCATGGGACTTGCGGGCCCCAGAGGACCCAGAGGCCCGAAGGGAGATCAGGGTGAAAAAGGCGATCCCGGCTGCCCCGGCCCGGTAGGGCCGCGCGGTCCTCAGGGGTCGATGGGCCCTCAGGGTCCCCAGGGCATACGCGGAGATGTGGGGCCGCAGGGCGACCCCGGCTGTCAGGGTCCGGCAGGTCCGAGAGGAAATCCAGGACCGGCGGGACCGCAGGGAATTCAAGGTCCCGTTGGACCCAAAGGTGATCCCGGCGGCGTGGGGCCGCAGGGCGAACCAGGGCCGGAAGGCCCGCAGGGGCCGCAGGGCATACTGGGCCCGACCGGCTCGATCGGCCCCGAAGGCCCGGTTGGCGCAACGGGGCCGCAGGGCACACAGGGTCCCAGGGGCTGTCAGGGTCCGGAGGGACCGCAAGGTGAACAGGGAGATACCGGGCCTACCGGTCCGGCGGGAGCGACAGGCGCAACCGGCCCCGCAGGAGCAACAGGCGCAGTCGGTCCCACAGGCGCGACAGGCGCAACCGGTGCCACAGGAGCCACAGGCGCAACCGGCCCCGCAGGAGCCACAGGCGCAACCGGCGCGGCAGGCGCCACAGGAGCCACAGGTGCAACCGGCCCCGCAGGAGCCACAGGTGCAACCGGCCCCACTGGCCCGACTGGATCGGACGGCGCTGCGGTGCTTGGTGAAGGCTTTTCAGCTTTCAAATCCACGCTTGCTATTTCGGCAAGTGCGCAGATAAACGACTGGACGGTCGCCTCACCGTACTTTACAAGCCCGTTCGCATCCTTCAACGCTGCGACCGGAACTTACACTGTGCCGGAAACGGGGCGCTATCTGTTGCAGGCCACCATCAATTATTCCACCGCTACGACGATAAGCATCTCGTTGGGCGCCGGCGTTAACCCCGCCTTTGCTATAAGGCGTACGGCGCCTACCTCCAACGATCTGGTCTCCGGCCTGTTCCCAGTGCTGGACGTCAATGTCGCTTTGCTGACACTGCGTGCCGTTCTGGGGAACGGCACCGTCACGCTGGCTGGTGAAGTAGAGCTGAACAGCGGAGATCTTATCGGACTCTTCTATGTAGCAAACGGCCTGACAATCTCTTTGACTTTGGGCGGCGCCGGGGCACCGGGTGTCGTGTGGTCCATTAACCGCCTGACCTGATGATAGAGAAGAAACAGCACGGAACAAAAAAGATAGTGAAAATCCAATCTATATTTCACTTCCGGTAAAGCTTTGTAACGGCTGAACGGGCGGCGGTGTCTCATCGAAATTTTCAGACGCCGGTTCTGCCTTCACGGGATAGCAGGCACACACGCTGAGTCTGCTGTCCCGCTTTCACTTATCTTCGTAAGATTTGTGTGCAGTCAGGGGGAGAGGATGACTTTATGATTACGATCAGCTTGTGCATGATTGTTAAAAACGAGGAGAAAACTCTTGCGCGGTGTTTGGACACGGTAAAGGATATCGTGGATGAGATCAATATCGTGGATACCGGTTCGACAGACCGGACGAAAGACATCGCAAAAAAGTATACCGACAGGATTTTCGATTTTCCGTGGAACGACAGCTTTTCCGATGCCAGAAATGAATCGTTCCGGTACGCGACCAAAGACTATATTCTGTATCTTGACGCCGACGACGTTTTCCTGGAGAAAGATCGGGAGAAGCTGAAAAAGCTGAAGGAAACGCTTAATCCGTCCGTGGATTCCGTGTCCATGTACTATGACGCCGGCACGGACGAGTATGGGAATGTGACGCTGCGTTACCGCCGGAACAGGCTCCTGAAACGGGAGAGAAATTTCAAATGGCGCGGGGATTGCCATAATTATATCAATGTCTACGGCACCATTATCAACGCCGACATTGCGGTTACCCATAAGAAGATCCGCCACTCGGTGGGCCGCACAATTTCGATTTTTGAGGAAAAAAAGGCAAGGGGAGACGTCTTCACTGCCCGGGATTATTTTTATTACGGCAATGAGCTGCGGGAAAACAAGAGGTACGAAGAGGCGATCGAAAGCTACAATAAAAATCTTGCGTTGAAGGAAGGCTGGGTTGAGGATAAAATATTCGCCTGCATTTTCAAGGCGGATTGCTACCTGGCTCTTCACGACGGGGAAAGCGAACTGGATTCGCTGTTCCAGTCCTTCCGTTATTCTGCCCCGAGGGCGGAAGCCTGCTGCCGGATTGGAGATGCCTTCCACACGAGCGGGCAGGAGAGAACGGCTGTTTTCTGGTATGAACAGGCCGCGCGGCAGACTCCGGATCCCAACCGATGGAGCTTTATCTATATGGCGTATTATACCTGGTATCCGCATTTGCAGCTGTGCGTCAGCTATTACAACCTCGGCGATAGGAAAAAGGCCTGGGAGCATAACGAGGAAGCGGCAAAGTACAGGCCTCAGGATGCCAGTATAGTCCACAATCGGGAATTTTTTGCCGAGCTGTCGGCGGACGGCGATAGGAAAACGACCTGAGTTTCTATGGTTGTCCCTTAATCTCGTATGAACCTCTATGCCGGCGCGGAAAAGCGGGCGCCGGCATAGAGGTTCGTTCATCTTGCGGGGACGGTCGGGGTAAAGCGCCGCCCGGTGGGAATCGTACGGCCGGGGCGGTTTCGGATCCGCTGCACGACGCCTGCGCCGAAAGGGCGGCGGGACCTGCCGTTTCCGACAGATCCCGCCGCCCTGTTCAAAGTGCGGGCGCCTCTTTCCCGGGCTACGCGTCTATTTTCTGTATCAATATCGAGGCGTTCGAGTTCGTCTGGGTTCCTCCGGCTAATGTCTGCAGCGTGACCGCAGCGTTACTTGTATGGTTGCGGACGGTCAAGACGTCGCCGGTGGCGGCGTTTATGATCACCATGCCTGAATTTCCCTGCGTGCCGGCGCCTGTTCCGTATATGCCGCCGGCAACGGGAGTCTCGTTTTGGAAAAGAGTAAATTGATTCGGTTCCAAACCTGTGGCATAAAACCAAACCGCGTAGTGGCCGGCGCTGCCGATTTGTATTGTGGATGCTCCGGCCGCGTGGGTGATGGTACCGACGATGATGCCGTTCGTGCTGAACGTGATAGCCGACTCCACAGCTACAATCTGCGCGTCCAGATTGTAAATATAGGCGTATTCGGACAATCCGTTAGCGCCTGTCGCTCCCGTGGCTCCTGTGGGGCCGGTTGCGCCCGTGGCTCCCGCGGGGCCGACTGCGCCTGTTGCGCCCGTGGCTCCTGTGGGGCCGACCGCGCCTGTTGCGCCTGTGGCTCCTGCGGGGCCGACCGCGCCTGTTGCGCCTGTGGCTCCTGTGGCACCTGTTGCGCCCATGGCTCCTGTGGGGCCGACCGCGCCTGTTGCGCCCGTGGCTCCCGCGGGACCGGGGGCGCCTGCCGCGCCTGCGCCGGCGACGGCGACTGCTGCGCCGACAACTGCGAGGACGGCACCTGCTGCTTCCTCAACGGCTCGGCCTGCTCGAGCCCGGCTGACTGCTGCGCGCCCACCACCTGCGGGCTGGCAGGCCAGTGCTGCCTCGACACGGGCGCGAGCTGCGCCGAGGACTCCGAGTGCTGCGCGGGGATCGAGGGCGCCTGCCGAGGCGGGGCGTGCTGCAGCACGGTGATTTGCCGCCAGCCCGATGACTGCTGCGACGGCTTTGAATGCGGGGGCCAGCTCTGCTGCGCCCAGCAGGCAACCGCCTGCGGACCCGGCATCCCCTGCTGCGGCGGCCTGGCCTGCGCCGAGGGGACCTGCCAGCCCATCGAACAGTAAGCCGGCCCGACGAGCGGACGCTCTTCCTCCGAAGCGAACGCGACCGGCACCTCCCGACCTGCGGGCGCGCGATGAGGCGTAGAATCAACGTATTCTACATCCTCTTTGGTCGGATTGGTATCATCCATACGCAGATTGCACATACCACCGTATTTTTCCGCTGTACCAAAATCAATGCAGATCGCCTTGGCATGCCCAATGTGAAGATAACCATTTGGCTCAGGCGGAAAACGTGTATGAATTTTCTTTCCATAATCACGTCCGCCTTTTGCTAAGTCCTCCTCGATCAAAGTATGAATAAAGTTTCCGGAATTTTCTTCTGCTGGTTCCACTATTTTATGATCACTCATGTGATTACCGCTCCTTACACTTTCAGTTTTTCAAGACCCAGTGTTAGCCTTCTCAGGGATTCCTTTTTCCCCAGGATGGATAAAATCTCCATTGCGCCTCCAGGAGTCACCGTTTGTCCTGCCGCTGCAATTCGTACCGGCCACAGTAAAGTTCCGTTTTTCACTTCAGAGTCTTTGGCAAGCTGAAGCAGTTTGTCATGCAGAGAAGGGACGCTCCAATCTTCCATGGAAGATAGCAGATCAATTGATTTTTGGAGCATCGCTGGGGCATTTTCTAAAGTTGCCTTGCTTTTTTTATTGATAAAAAAGTCTGTCGAATAATCCGGCAGTTCTTTAAAGAACTGCAGCATTTGAGGAACTTCGGTAAATTTCAGGACACGCGGCTGAAGAATATCCGCAAGGATTTCAGTGTCCGGCAGATTCTCCCCGAAGACTTCTTTAAAATAAGGAGTTGCCTGACGGATAAATTCTTCTTTCGGCATCTTGTGAATATATTCCCCATTCATCCAAGTGAGCTTTTCATAATCAAACACTGCCGGACTCTTGCTGATTCCATCGAGTGAAAAAGCATTGCATAATTCCTGCAAAGAATAAATTTCACGGTTATCTTTAGGAGCCCAACCCAAAAGTGCAATATAGTTGACAATGGTTTCCGGCAAATATCCTTCTTTGATCAAATCAGCAAATCCGGTAGAGCCATGGCGCTTTGAAAGCTTACTGGTTGTCCCATCGGCATTGCGTCCCATGATCAGCGGCAAATGTACATAAGTCGGAACTTCCCAGCCAAATGCCTCATATAGCAGATTATATTTTGGTGTACTCGTCAGGTATTCACACCCACGTACAACATGCGTGATATGCATTAGGTGATCATCGATCACGTTGGCAAAATTATAAGTTGGATATCCATCTGATTTAATTAAGACCTGATCTTCCAACATTTTATTCTCAATGGTGATCTCTCCAAACACGGAATCGACAAAGGTAGTACTGCCTTCCAGTGGCATTTTCTGCCGGATAACCCACGGCGTACCCATATCTAAAAGCCGCTGCACTTCTTCTTTAGGAAGATTGCGGCAATGACGATCATAGCCGCCGAATGTGTTCTCCTGATGCAGAGATTCCAAACGTTCCTTTGTGCAGAAACAATAATAAGCTTTTCCTTCCTCTACCAACTTCTCAGCATAAGGAAGATAAATGTTTTTCCGTTCACTTTGAATATATGGGCCGTATTCTCCTCCGAGATCCGGGCCTTCGTCATGCTGCAAACCGACTTGTTGTAATGTATGATAAATGACATCTACAGCGCCCGGCACCAAACGTTCTTGATCAGTATCTTCAATTCTCAGGATAAATTTCCCTCCCTGGGATTTTGCTACTAAATAAGCATATAGTGCTGTGCGCAAATTTCCCACATGCATAAAGCCGGTAGGACTTGGCGCAAAACGGGTACGGACAATCGTTTTTTCCATCCAAAACGCCTCTTTCTTTGATACGGTCTGTTTATATTATAACGAAAGCTTCAATTTTTCGCAATAATTTTTATGATTTTCCTTTTATTGTTCCTCATTTTAACAGACATTATCATGTAAGGTCATTTTTAATATCTCAATTATCCAAAAATAATTTTAAAAGCATTAAAAATTTTTATCTGATTTTGAGGGCAGACACAAGGATAACGTGATGACCAAAAAGGGCTGATACGAAATACTTTATCGTACCAGCCCCCATTTAATTTTCTTCTTTTTTCGATAAGTCATAGGCATCTGCAAGATACTGCGATGCTTTTTCGATTCCTTCTGCAGTAAGTGAGAATTCTTTTTGAGTTTTATCTTCTGCTAATTCACAGCAAACAGGAGAATGCCAGATAGAAATATTAAGAGTGCCATCTCCCGGCTCTGCAGCATAATTAAATCCATTTTCGATTCCAGTTCCAGCACTCCCCGTGTACCGATTTCCAGAAGCAAAGTATAAAATACCGGGAAGATCAAACTGCTTTTTTTCATCAAGACCCATAAAGCTTCTCCTTTTCTTTTTTATTATCACAAAACACCAAAAGGCTAAATTATATGTAAAAAGCGAAAATAGTTAGCCTAGTAACCCAAATTAAAAACCAATAAGTAACGAACCTTTATGCCCTTTTTAATGAGCAGAAAAGCTATAGCCAGCCATACAAAAATCATCATAAAACACGTAGTAATTGCGTAGTAACCGCAAAATTTACAACATCTTACCCAAAACAGAGTCCACCATTTTTATAAGTTAAAATTTTCTATGAAGCAACACAAAAAGTACAATTCTAACTAAACAAATTATAATTACTACGTCGTTACTACAGTGAAATAAAAAAGCCGCATCAGATAGTCAACAAATGGCTATCTAACGCGGTTTTTTGGTCCGAGTGGCGAGACTTGAACTCACGGCCTCTTGACCCCCAGTCAAAAATCAATGCCTTGTTTTTCCCATTCTAATCACGTTTGTAAGTAGTCAATGTCCACTCGTTGTCCACTTTTAAAATTTAATTAACCGCATTATTTAGCTCTTTAGAAACTTCATTATCGAGTTTTTCTCGTGCTTCGTCCCATGATGACTGAGAAAAATGTGTATAGTGCATAGTCATATCTGGTTTTGCATGTCCCATAAGATACTGTACTGTACGCACATCTATTCCCGCCGCTATACAGTTTGTTGCATATGTATGTCTAAGCTGGTGGGACTTAAACTGATGATTGAGTATAATCTCTTCTTTAGGCCCTTTTTTCTTACGACTTACAGAAATCCGTTTGCTCACTGTAATACCATTTATAGCATCTATTAAAATGTTCCATAGACGTTTGAATTGTCCATCGGAAATGATCCCTGAATTTCCGGGGAAAACGTATTTTCTACCAAGAGCAGAACCGCTATTTGCTTTTTTCCATGCCTTTAATTCAGACAAATATCTTTTAGGTATTGGGATATCTCTATATCCGGCCTTTGACTTTGGACCTTTTAAATCCTTCTCTGCATAGCAATAGGCGCTGTCAATAGATAATATACCTTTTTTAAGATCAACATTTTTCCATTCCAGTGCGGCGCACTCTTCCTTTCGTGGCCCACAATTCAGTTGCATCAAAGCAAACATACGGATCAGCGGCAAACGTTCTGCACGCGCTTTATCTGCCTTGTTGTTTACCATAAGCGGTTTTATGTTCCAAATTAACTCTTCTTCTTCCGGGGTAATTGCCGTAATTTCTTTCACAGGAGCACTTTTATCTGGATTTATATCTTCGGCAATGTCCTGTATCATAGCATGATTTTTGCGGGCAAGCTTGCATATTTGTCTGGCAGTAGAAATCACAGACTTGATTGTCCGCTTTGAATATCCATTAGTATACATATTAGTAGTGATTACATTTAAATCGGTAGGCGTTAATTTACTTACCCTTTTATCATTAAGCGGGCTTAAATGTACTAATGCGGAATTGTACATATCTTTAGTGGATTTACCCATAGGAGCATAAGCTATATCTTTCCATGTCTTCGCCCAATATTTCCATGTACTTTTATCATCTGTAATAGCAACGCCCATTCCCCTATCGACTCTGAGTTTTGCAATCTTATCTTTTAATTCATCTTGGGTTTTTCCGTAGACGGCTTTTACGATTGGCTTTCCGGTTTCTGAATCATGGCCTAAAGTGATCCTTTTACGATACATTCCGCTTGAATGCGTCGTTTTCTTTGGCCTTCCGGCTTTTTTCTTTTTTTCATCTGATGGCTTTTTCTTTACATCATCCAATGCTGTTTTCTTCTTTCCTATTTTGCTCTTTAAGTGTTCCTAAAATCTTTGTTACGTATTCAATATCCTTTTTTGTAGCATCTTTAGTTGCATAAAACAAATTGCGAATTTCCGAACGATTTTTAAACTGTGCCAATAAATCAGAAATTTCATTTTCTGGTACAGAATCCTCCCCAATAAGATACCCTACAGATACATTATAATGATTAGCAATCTTGTTCAAATACTTTTCGTGCTTATATGACTCGCACCTTCCAATCGCCCATGAACTAATAGCGGCACGAGTCAATCCTATTGATTTTCCTAGTTGTGTTCTGTTTTCTCCGTGTTCTTCCATTAGGGAAAAAATTCGCTTTAGTGTTGGATCATTGCGATTAAAAGTATCAAGTTTAACGTTCAACTTATGTACCTCCTCTCCCGGGAACAAATATATAAAAATAATACATAAAATGTATAAATTTATTTTGTTGAAAAACGAATAGATAAGAATTAATATATAATAGATACGACATGCCGCAAATATAATTTGTGGAGGCTAATAATAAAGAAATGGATGATGAAGAAGAACTGTTGGAGATCATTGAAAAATCAAACGATCCATATAGCACGGCTATTTATCTTCTGGATTTGATTTTAAAGATCGCGCAACAGTAATAAAAGCTTGCTTTTTATCTGCTGGCAAATTATGGTATATTTCAAGTATCTCGTTTTCAATATCAGATAGGCTCTCTGCATTAGCAGGGGGCTTTTCTTTTTGCTCTGATTTATCTGTCAAATAATCAACGGTAGTACCCAACTTGTCAGCAATAGACTGCAATGTGTTTTCGTCTGGAAGTCCGCGATTGCGTTTCCAGTCCCTTATCCAACCCTTATTTTTATCAAATAAAGTGCAAAAATAGGTATTGCTCCAGCCTTTGTCTTTTATTAAGCTTTCTATTTTATGAATATTAACCAAAATGCAACACCTCAATTTAGATAAAAAATAGAATCTGATAAAATATCAGATTAACTATTGACATCTGATGAAACGTCAGATATACTGTGATTGTACTTAAAAAAGAGCAAAAAGAAACATAACCTTTTGAATATCATTTTCAAAAAGCGGACAAGAAATAGTATTAACTTAAAGCATCAATATTATACATCTTGCGACGTGATTGTCAATGAATTCAAGAGGAGAAAGGAGAAAGTTATCTGTTTTTAACAGAAATGTTTAAGAATCTTGTACAAATTTAAAGAAAAAATTAGGAGGAAACATGGATAACCAATTACAAGTATTTCAAAACCAGGAGTTTGGAGAGGAGAAAAGCACAATGGCAGAAGAGTTAATTCCAATCAATTACGATTCAAACCGACCAACAGTATCGGCGCGGGAATTACATAAATTTCTGGAAGTCGGTACAAAATTTC